>ENA-ORDR01000386-ORDR01000386.1-marine-metagenome-genome-assembly--contig:-NODE-386-length-22857-cov-8.997366_pt1 | contig 22857 bp, 25 predicted proteins | sample MGYA00240993_ERZ508538 | MGnify/ENA primary metagenome ERZ508538 (study PRJEB26207, sample SAMN05421999) | marine metagenome | isolation source: Monterey Bay, California, USA | place: USA:Monterey Bay... | reverse complement strand
GGACTTAGTAAAGTTACCGCCCTTGAAGGAGCTCCACACAATATCTCGTGTGTTTCTATAAGTCCCACATGGGTTGAGACACCAATGATGGATAACGCTGCCATCCGACATTCAAAACAAAACAACATTGACCCAGAAAAAGCTAAGGAAAAATTAAAAGATACTAATCCTCAACATCGTCTTGTGCAACCAAGTGAGATAGCATCGGTGGTGGCTTTTGCGTGTGGAGAAACTTGCCCTGCTCTTACCAATGAAGATATTCAAATAAACGCTGGAGCTCTATGGTAATGGGGTTGATGAAAATTAAAATTGATGACGGTATAAGTTGCATACAAGAAACCGGTGTTGCAAATTTCATGCGGTGTAACATCTGGCACGTCAAGGGAAGGGACTTTGATCTTATTATCGACACAGGCATGGGAATTAACCCACTTAAAGAGTGGGTTATGAAGGAAACAGAGCGGCCAATTAAAGCTATAGGAACTCATTCACATTTTGATCACGCCGGGAGTATGCATGAATTTTCATGTCGATTAGGACATCGAGCAGAAGCTGCTGCTTTTGCATCTGGTGGCAGGGCCGAAACGATGTATCGTGGAGGTTGGACAAAAATAGAAATTGTGAACCCAAATGAGCATCCTGATTTTGCCACTGAAACATTTAGCGTAAAACCTGCACCACTTACAGGCTACCTTGATGAAGGTGATGTTTTAGATCTTGGCGATCGAGCCTTTCAAATTTTGCATCTGCCAGGCCATTCTCCTGGATCAATTGGGCTATATGATATAAAAAATAAAACCTTATTTTCAGGGGATGCTATTTATAATGGTGCGTTATTAGATACTCACCCCCATTCTGATAAAGAAGTGTATCGCAAAACAATGAAAAGACTTCAAAATTTAGATGCTGAAGTAATTCATGCTGGACATGAACCATCATTTAATAAAAAACAAATGAAAAAAGTTATTCAGAAATACTTAAATGGAAGTAATGCCATGTCCGATCCAGTTACTTGGTTTAATAAAATATCTCAAAAAGATTTTGACCATTACAGCGATCAACGCTGGTAAAAATAAATGCTATCCCAAAGATTTTCTGACAACTACTTAAGTCTTGCTGTAATTATAAGTTCAGCAGCTTGGGGTTTATACTGGTTTCCATTACGGGCTGTAGAAAATATCGGAATATCCGGATCTTGGAGCGTCGTTTTTATCAATGCTTGTCCATTAATAGTCTTAATTCCTATTTTTATATTTAATTATAAAAAGTTAGCCAGTAATTTTAAAGAAAACATTCTTGCGGCAATTATGATTGGCTTTGCGTTTTCTTTCTATGGTTATTCATTGCTCGAATCCAGTATAATAAGAGCCACATTGTTATTTTATCTCTCGCCATTATGGTCCACGGTAATAGGTGTAATATGGCTAAATGAAAAATTCACTCATTCCCGGGTTTTATCTATTTGCCTTGGTCTTGCAGGCCTATTTCTTCTTCTCTCTCAAAATGATTCTATTAGTAATCCATTAAACATTGGAGATTTATGTGCTGTCTTATCAGGTTTTTTTTGGTCTGTTGGCGGATCTTTACTAAAAAAATATCCAAATGGTTCTATAATCTCGTTAACTACATTTCTATATATTGCAACCACACTTATATCACTGGCTTTTGCTACCTTATTTTATAAAGCCGCAATGCCAGATATTGAAATTATTAAAACAGCTTTTCCAACAGCGTTACTTTGGTCAACATTTATTTTAGCGCCAGGGTTTATTGTTCTGTTTTTAGCTTCCAAGATATTATACCCAGGACGAATTGGAATACTTATGATGTCTGAGGTAATCGTGGCAATTATAAGTGCTTCAATTTTAGTTCCAGAAGAAACAATGGCCCTAGTTCAGTGGGTAGGCGCAATTGGCATAATTTTAGCAGCCATAGTTGAAATATTTTTTGGTAACACCTCATCTGAAAATTAAACAATAAGATAAAAATAAGTGACGAATTTAATTTGAGTTAGGCGCATTCACCAAAAACACTTTAAGACAGTATCAAACATTATAAAAATAATATTTTAAGGTAAATATTTTTGAAATATTATTTGTTATCTTTTATTTTTATTGGGCGTATTAATCCTTCTTGAGCCACACTTGCTATCAATAAACCATCCTCATCAAAGATTGCTCCTCGGCTAAAACCTCGAGCACCTCCTGTGAAAGGACTATCCATCGTATACAAATGCCAATTGTTAAATTGAGTAGGATTATGAAACCACATTGCATGATCTAGGCTAGCTGTCATTATGCCACCCTTGAACCAAGTCAATCCATGCGGTCGAAGAGAGGAACTTAGAAGATTAATATCAGAAGCATATGCCAGGAGGCATTGTTGCTTAATCAAATTCAACCCCTTAGCGCCTGGCATTCGAAACCATAAATGATTTATATCAGATGTTGGCTCTGGATTTAAAATATCTCTTGGCTGAACTTCTCTAATCTCGATTGGCCTTGGTTTAATAAAATCAGCCTGAAATTTTTTTGGTATATTTTTTAAAATGCTTTTTCTCAAGTCAGCTCGATCTTCTAGATTTTCTGGAGTATCTACTTGAGGCATTTTGTGCTGATATTCCCAACCTTTTTCACTTACTTGAAACGAAGCAGACATATTAAAGATTTGTTTTCCATGTTGTATTGCGATAACTCGCCTTGTTGTGAAGCTTCCACCATCTCTCGCCTTGTCAACTTCATAAATAACTGGGATGCTTGGATCACCAGGTCGAATAAAATAAGCATGTAGTGAATGACACACACGATTCTCTACTGTACCATAAGCTGATGCAAGCGCTTGAGCGATAACATGGCCTCCGAAAATTCGTGTGCTTGTTTCCCCTCCTGTCCCAATCCCTCTAAATAGATTAACTTCAAGTCGCTCTAAATCAATTAATTTTAACAGCTCATTTACTGGAACATTCATAAGTTATTAATTTCCTAATTTTTTGCCAAATAAATTTCAAATCTCATAAACGGCACAATATAAAAATACTTCAATTCACTCTTATCAATTCAAATCATAAACTAAACGTCAACCCAACCACTCTTTGTCTTAATACGATGATTGATTGAATTCTTTTGACCCAAAGTTTGCTCAATAAAGCAACCTTTTTTTGCCGCAATTATTAGTCCCTTCACTTCATCAATTGAATTAGCACTATCAATCATTACATCAATTTCAAAAGATTTAGGGGCGGTCTCATAAATTTTTTCTTTAGCTATCCAATTCCATTGAACTTTTGTGTTTACTTGCAAGTCACTTAACTGAACCCCCATTCTCTTTGAGAAGGCTTTAATCTGAGTCATTATACAGCCAGTCAGACTGCCCACAAATAAAGCCAGTGGCGGCGGTGCCGTTGCATCTCCCCCATGAAAAGAACCTTCATCTGTCGCCAAAAAAAAAGTTTCTTGGGATGGCTTTGTCATATGTACCTCTAGCTCATTTCTCATTTTCCCAACAGCGTTACCGCTACATGTAAACTCAACAACAGTTTTACTAGGCATATTTCCAAACTCATGATTATCAGTCATCTTTTATTTCCTTAACAATTCTATTTTTTAAGATTCCAATATTTTCGATTTCCAACTCAAACTGATCATTTGGTTCTAGTCTTTTTCCAATTTCCAAACCACATCCAGTACCAACAGTACCAGATCCAATAACCTCACCGCTGTAAAGTGTTTCTGATTTAGAAATAAAGGCGATTATATCAGCAAAATTGTGATGCATCTTCGAGCTATTACCACCACCCCACCTCTGCCCATTTACTCTTGCTTCCATATTAAGGGAAACAGGATGCGGAACTTCATCTGCAGTCAAAATATATGGGCCCAAGACATTACCTGTGTCAAAATCTTTTCCTTTCGCTGGACCCAGCTGGCCTGCCATTTCTATCATTTGAGCATCTCGAGCTGACACATCGTTTAAAATAGAATATCCAAAAATATAATTTGGGGCATCTTCTTTTGATATATTTTTGCCATTTTGAGAGATAATAATCGCTAGCTCTAATTCGATATCCAAATAATCCGCATAATCTGGCCATAAAACATCCTGATTATTACCTATAAATGTCAACCGATTTCCTTTGTAATATATAGGCTGTTGATACCAAACATCTGGTATGTCATATCGACGCCCTGTCATTTTTTCAGCCGCCGCAAAACCATTTTTTAAGTGCTCTTCAAAAACCAAACAATCCCTATATTGTGTTGGGATTAAGGGTGGACAAAATACAACCTCCTCAACATTAATTAAATAATGTTTTCTTGGATTAGAAATCAAATCATATGCTAAAGAGAGGGCAGAGTCTCCTCCCTCAATCATAGAATGCATGTCAGAAAAAAAGTTATGAGGTTTATTATTAGCTTGGGAAGCAAGTTCTAAATCAAGAAGTTTTTTATCATCTATATACGCCACCAAACGCTCTGAATTATTTATTTTTATTGTTGCTAAGCGCATTTATTAGTCCTCAAATATTGCAACGGCACGAGTAAACCCAGCAGATGCATTTTTTATTTTAAAAGGAAAACAAGACACTTCAAAACCATTTGCTGGTAAATTTTCAAGATTGGTCAATTTTTCAATATGACAATAACCAATGTCCATTCCAGCTCTATGCCCTTCCCAAATGATTGAAGGATCTTTTTCCTCAGCAAATTTCTTTGCAGTCAATGGAAATGGTGCGTCCCAACTCCAAGCATCTGTACCAGTTACTCGAACACCTCTTTCTGTCAAATACAATGTTGCCTCACGGCCCATGCCACATCCCTTTAAAAGAAAGTCTGACTTTCCATAACGATCCCCAGCGCTTGTATTAACCATTACTATATCCAAAGGTTTTAATTGATGTCCAATACGCTCTAATTCTTTCTCAACGTCCTCAGCGGTTACTATATATCCATCCTCAAACTTTCTAAAATCTAGTTTTACACCTGGATTAAAACACCATTCCAGTGGGACCTCATCTATCGTTATTGCACGCTCACCATTATTCATAGTGGAGTGGTAATGATACGGTGCATCAAGATGAGTTCCATTATGGGTTGCAATTTGCAACTGCTCTACAGCCCAACCCTCACCACCAGGCAATTGTTCCTTGGTCATTCCCGGGAAGAGCGAGCAAACCTGTTCTGCGGTATCATCATGGTTTAAATACTCAATTTTAGGAAGCATGATATCTGGATCAGATACTATTCCTGCCTCCAAGGGGACTGATAAATCGACATATCTTCTAGTCATTTTTTCACTTTCTAGTAAATTAAGATTGTGGCTATCATTGGAAATATTAAAACAAGTGCTAGTACTACAAGCATCATGAGAGCAAAGGGTGCAGCACCAATAAAAATATCGCCAAGTGTTATTGAAGGATCATCTAACGCTGACTTGATAACAAACACTGAAATCCCAAGGGGAGGTGTCAAAAGACCTATTTCAACAGCAATAATTGTTACAATGCCGAACCAAATAAGATCTACATTCATTGAGATTAAAACAGGCAACATTAAAGGAACTAAAATTAGCATAATTGAGGAGCTATCCAAAATAGTGCCCATTAAGATTACCAGACCTACGTAAGTTAATATAATTCCCCAGTATCCAATATCAAAATTAACAACAAAATTTCCAAATTCTGCTGGAACACCAGAAAGGGCTAACATTCGAGAATACATCTGAGCAGATATAATTAGAAAACTGATTGCCGCTGTTATTAAACCTGTATCACTTAAAACCTGCCAAAAATCTTTAACGGTTAATTTCCTTCTCAGCACACCAATCACTATGGCACCAGCACATCCAACAGCACCAGCCTCAATTGGAGTAAAAAAACCACCATAAATTCCACCAATAACTATAGTAATTAACACAAATATTGGAGAACCTTTTGAGAACAAAGTAGATCTAGATATTGAATTAGTTTCAATATTTTTATGGCCAATATTAATACCAATAAACTTTGGCCAAAAAATAGCCATTAAGAAGATCCCAATTGCAAAAATTAAAGCAAGAAGTAAACCAGGTAAAATGCCAGCAATGAACAAATCTCCAACAGATTGTTCTGTCAAAAGACAATATAAAATCAATAATAAACTTGGTGGTATTAACATTCCTAAGACAGATGAACCGGCAACAACTCCTACAGAAAAGCGCTTGGTATAACCGTGTTTGATCATTTCAGGGACAGCTATTCTTGTAAAAACAGCCGCTGAAGCTATTGATATACCAGTAATCGCAGCAAATATAGCGTTTGCACCAACCGTGCCAATCCCAAGACCCCCTTTCATTTTGCGAAATAGATGGTTTGCGACATCAAAGGCATCAGATCCCATTCCAGTAACCGATACCAGATAACCCATTAATACAAATAAAGGCACAACACCAAAAAAATAGCTCGATATAGTTTCTGAGGCAGCCAATGCCAATAGTTTACCAGCCAGCAATGGTGAACCTTTTATAGCCCAAACCCCTACAAAAGACGAAAACATCAAAGAGAAAGGAACCCAAAAACCTAAATAAACTAAAAGAACCATTCCCCCAAATGAGGTTAATCCTATCTCAAATGGTGTCATCAGTAATTTCCTCTTTCGCAATTAACCGAATAATTGCCTGTAACATATAAAGTATCAGCTGCGCCAAAAGTGCTGTACATCCAATTAATATAATTAACTTTACTGGCCATATTGGTGCAATAAAATCACCTACTGTACCCTCAAATGTATTTCGCGTCCAAGCTTTCAAAAATAGCGGACCACTCGCCGTCAATAATTTCCAAATCAAGATAATAGCAGCAGCAGAAAATATTAGATCAACTAAAGCACGAAATTTAAAATGATATTTGCCAATAAAATTCAGAAATGCTTCACTTCTTGTTAACCGTCCTTTTCGAAATGCTTGCGCTACTTGTAAAAAAACAATAGCGACAATAGACATAGATACAATTTCAGGAACTCCTGAAATTGGCTCATTAAAAAGACCTCTACCAATTACATCTGAATTTACTAAGATCATTACACTTACGATAAGAAGTGTGCCAATGATATTTAATACGCTTGTAATGTAATCCACAACCCTGCGAACAAATAAGAACCAGGATGGTAATACATGGTCTTGCACACTTTGCATTATTTCATTCCAAATAAATTTCGTGAGGGAGCTTTCACCCCCTCATGAAATTATTATTCCTTATCCCAGTTACGTACCGGGGTCGCTCCAGATGCTCTCATTGTGTCCATATATGCACTTAAAACAGCTGAACCCGCTTTTCCTTCAGAATCCAGTTTGGCTGCCCAAATTTTTGCTACATTATCCATGCCAGCTGCCCATTGATTTCTGAAAGCTTGATCAACTTCAGTTACCGTGGCTCCTTGTGATTGCATGATACCTAAAAACTTACTAACTGACGCATCTAAATCTTTATGATACGCGATCCTATCAGCTTTAGCACCTTCTTTAAGAGCATTTTGAACATCCGCTGAGAGGCTATCATACCAATCTTTATTAGCAGCAATTCCCCCCGCGTACTGTGCGCCAAAGCCAACTTTAGTTATATAAGGAGCAACCTCATGTAGCTTTCCAGGAAGAGCTGCAGAGGCAAATACAATTACTCCATCATAAACACCTGTTTTTATCTCATTATAATAGGTGGTTAAATTACCAGAAACCCCGACTGCGCCGGTGCCTTTTAACCAGTTTACTGCAGGTCCAGGAGCCCCAATTTTCTTTCCATTCAAATCTGAAATAGAGTTAACTGGGAATTTTGTCATTAATAGATAGTCGTCTATACCAATGGCACCACCTAAATACTCTAATCCATTTTCATGCCATGCAGCTTTCATATCTTCATTGGTTTCTTGCAATTGGTCCATCCAGTCGCCAACCATTGTTGCATTACTTGTAACAAACGGTGTGAAATAAGTAACATTTTGTACTGAAAGTTTTCCAGGATCAAACAATGAAGAAACAAGGCCTATTTCTGCTAAGCCCTCTTCGACAGCCTCCAACTCATCTCCAACTTTTGCTAAAGAACCACCCCATTGCTCACTCCAAGTCATGCTAACGCCAGTTCCTTCCAATGCTGCATTAACAGCTGGAACGAATGTTTGACTGGCGTGCTTTACCCACCTAAAAACTGCTGGATGCCCTGCCACTATTGTTACGTTCATATTCTCAGCTAAGGCTGATGGCGCAGAAGTTAAATTACCCCCAATTACCGAAGCAGCTAAAATTCCAGCTAAAATTAATTTTCTCATGTTACCCCCCTGGTTAAATAATAATTCTAATTTGCATCATAGTTAAATTGATATTTTATAACTGTAATCATTGTTCAATGTTAATCATGCCTTGTAAATACGTTTTAGGTAATATCTGCATCTATTAAGACTGCAATAAATAAGGCTGGCTCTTTGCTTGTGCATACCCAAGCATGATTTGTTCCGCGCTGAACAACTACATCAAAAGGCTTCAAGTCTGTCTCCTCCATGTCCAGAATTAGTTTTGCTGTACCTTTAAGTAAAATTATATAATCAATTGTTTTTGTTTTATGCATTCCAGGATGTTTTGCTATATCTACCCTATCTTCACTAGCAGAAATATCCCTAAAAATTTGAGAGAACATTTCCTCAAGTTCTTCTGTGGAAGCACCATCAGGCGCAGGAGCTATAGAAAAATATCTGAACTTAGCGCTATTATTCTTTGGACCTAAAACAACATTTCCCCTAGCTAAATCCAATTTGTCAGTTGAGGATACGACCTTGCCACCTGATTCCCAGATTTCAAATAAACCACCCTCTCCAAAACGATAACTTTCAGGTGGAACATCATCAAATACTATGCATGACTTTCCATACTCATCGTGCCCTGTAACAACACGTCTTAAATCTGAATACATACTGTTATCCTCTGTTTAAATTTTGATGATGTTAGGATCACATAGGATATCTTAAAACTAAAGTTATATTTTTAATAATATTTGAAGTTTATAATTTAAAAACATCTTAGTTTATCATCGCACCATGAACCAAAGCCTTTAATTCTGCTCTGTTTGCGTAACTACTAGATGGAGATAATTGCGTAAAAAAAACAACAGACATCTTATGTATTGGATCTGTCCAAAAAAATGTTGACGCCATTCCACCCCAACCAAAATCACCAATACTGCCAGGTATTCGTGTGAGGCCTGGATTGAGAACCAAAGCACCACCTAATCCAAATCCCATGCCTTCCATCGGTTGCTCAGCAAAACTCTCTGGCCCCAAGGATGCTATATCTCCTCTTAAATGATTAAGCCGCATAAAATTTAGAGTTTTTGAAGATATAATGCGTGCATTATTGTGAAGACCACCTGCACAAATCATCTCACCAAACTTCATATAATCATCAATCGTACTAATAAGACCTCCACCACCAGATAATAATGATGGCTTTAGATAAGGTGTAGTGTCAGGATGATCAATCAAGGTCAAACTATTACCTTCTAATGGTGAATAAAGAGAAGCAAATCTATTTATGAATTTTGGGTCAATTTTAAATGATGTTTCCTGCATCCCTAATGGATCAAAAATTTCCTCTTTAAAAACATTATCTAAAGTCTTCCCTGAAACGATTTCAATCACACGCCCAAGCAAATCTGTAGAAACTGAATATTCCCAACGGGTACCTGGCTTAAAAGAGAGTGGTAACTTTGAAAGCTGGTTTGTAGCATCTTCTAAGTTTATGTCATCTAGTCTATCAAAAATGCCTAACCTCAACATTTCTCCTGCCAATAACCCGGGGTTAAAACTATAACTAAGACCACTAGTGTGTGTTAACAAATGATGCAAAGTTGGCGTATCACAAGATTCAGTTTGATCAATTGATTTTGCATTTGGTAACAATGCCCTCATATTTTTGAATGAAGGAATAAATTCAGACACTGGGGTTTCAAGTGGAAACATGCCCTTCTCCACAAACTTCATCAAAATTACAGAAGTTATAAGTTTAGTCATAGAAAAAATTCTAACAATTGTGTCTCGCTCAAATGGCAAACCTGCTTCAACATCTCTATTTCCAACATGTGAATAAAAAACTTCATTTCCATTTCTGTTTATTAAAATAGAACTTCCAGGGAATTTTTTTTCATCAACATAACGCTGCATCCAGTCTGTAATTCTATCTAACCTTACTGGATCAAATCCGCCTTTTTTTGCAGGGCTTGTAACCATTCACTCTATCTCCACTTAAAAATTTCTAAGCTAAAATTAAAGTCAAATCATAAAAAAAGTTAGATATCAACTTTCTCCACTATATTCTTTTCTCAAAGTTAATTTTGAAACTTTTCCAGTGGCTGTTAAGGGCAAGCTTTCAACAAAAATAACTTTGTCTGGGACTTGCCATTTTGCTAAATTTTTACTTAAATGATTAAGGATGCTTGTTGCATCAGGTTTGACATCAGAATTTGGAACAACAATTAATAAAGGCCGTTCATCCCACTTGGGATCTGGTATTGCGATTACAGCACAATTTGAAACGTCATCATGTCCCATCGCCATATTCTCAACATCAATTGAACTAATCCATTCACCACCTGATTTAATTAAGTCTTTAGCTCTATCTGTAATTGTAAGAAATCCATTAGAATCAATCGTTGCTACATCTCCCGTTCCAAACCAACCATCAGCATCCATTGCATCCCGAGTTGCTTCAGGATTATTATAATAATCTGATATGATCATGTTACCTCGAACATATAACTCACCATTTGAAACACCATCATGTGGTAACCTATTTCCAGTTTCATCTATGATTTTCAATTCAACACCATAAACTCGACGGCCTTGTTTTACCTTTAAATCAATCCTTTCATTAAGAGGTAATTGTGAATGTACTGGAGATAATCTTCCATTTGTTCCAATTGGGCTCATTTCTGTCATACCCCAAGCATGGCACACAGATACATTCATCTTTTCAAAAGATTCGACCATATACTTTGGTACAGCTGAGCCACCAATTATCACTTCACCAAAACCATTTGGAATTTGACCTCTATTTTTGATCTCACTTAGAAGACCTAACCAAACAGTTGGAACACCCCATGCTGAAAAAACCTGTTCACTATCCATGAGGTCGAAAATACTCTTACCATCTAAATTTGGCCCTGGGAAAATAATAGAGGCACCTACAAGAGGAGCAACATATGCTAGGCCCCAGGCATTCACATGAAATAATGGTACAACTGGCAAGATTTTTACGCCAGCCCTCATGGTTTCTGGAAAAGAAATACCAGCCGTTAATGAATGCAAAACAGTAGATCGATGCGTATACAGTGATCCTTTTGGGTTTCCTGTAGTTCCGGAAGTATAACATAAACTTGAGGCAGTTTCTTCAGGAAACTCTGGCCACTCAATATCAGTCTCTCCGAGTTCTAGAATTTCTTCATAACAGACAACATTTTGTAAGGTTGTCTTAGGCATGTGATCACGATCAGTCATAATTATATATGTAATATCTGAATTTAACTGACTCTTTAAGGCTTCTAGTATTGGAACAAAGGTTAAATCAACACAGATCACTGAATCACCAGCATGATTGATGATATAAACCATTTGCTCAGCAGAAAGCCGAGGGTTTATAGTATGACAGATAGCCCCAATACCAGATATTGCATAATAAAGCTCAAAGTGACGATACCCATTCCACGCTAAAGTTGCGACCCTATCACCCAATTTAACATTCAAAGATTTTAAAGCATTTGCCATTTTTCGGACTCTAGGAGCTGTCTTTCCATATGTTGTTCGGTGAATGCCTCCCTCCACAGTTACGGATACTATCTCCGCTTCACTATGGGTCTCTTCTCCAAAAGTTAATATGTCCACTATCCTTAATGGACGATGCATCATCAAGCCCTTCATATCTGGTCCCAACCTTTTATTATTAACAGAATCTATACCGGATATATGTTGACACTCTTCAAAGGAAGAAGCTACCATTTTCAACAAAAATAATAATTTATTAGTTAGATAATCAAAGCAGAAAAACTTAAATTATAAATTTTAGAGAGTAAACGCATTGATCCGAATCCACGAGTTATTGAATAGTAAACCAGATGACTCAGTAGCAATAATTGATTTTGATGGAACTGAATATAGTTACTCACAGCTAAGGAGCATGTCTTCAATGCTAGCTCAAATTTTAATTGATCATGGAGTTTCTGGAGGAGACCGCGTTGTCATAGTTTCTGAAAATTCTGCTATGTATGCCATATCTTTATTTGCAATGAGTGAAATTGGTGCATGGAGCGTTTTAGTAAACGCTCGCCAATCTATAACTGAGCTCGATGCTATCATAAAACACTCAGAGCCCACATGCGTGTTGTTTACAACTAGATCATCAAAAGATGCTTTGAACCATGCCAACCGAATGAATGCCAAAACTATCAGAGAAATTCAATGTGGACCCGTTGTCTGTACAAAACTTAATCCACAAAAGCCAGAAAATGTATTAATTGATGGTGAGCAAGTGGCCGTTCTTTTATACACAACAGGAACAACCAGTTCCCCAAAAGGAGTAATGCTCACTCATAATAATCTTCTTTTTAATTCTGAAAACTCTGCCAATCACATAGGGTTAAATAGTAATGATCGGGTTCTGGGAGTTTTGCCAGGAACTCATATATATTGTTTGGCATCTGCATTTTTACCAGTGATCTACGCAGGGGGTTCAATACAATTTATCCCAAGATTCAAGCCTGAGGAAGTTTTAAAATTCTTAAGGAATGGTATAACTAGGTTTCCTGGTGTCCCGCAAATGTTCGCATCAATAATTGAGCTATTAGATGCAAAAAATGAAATACTTAACGCACCTAAACTAAGAAATCTTGCCACTGGAGGGGCACCACTAGATCCTGATGTAAAAGCTCAAATTGAAAAAATCTTCAAGCTTCAGCTTAATAACGGCTATGGTATAACAGAAACTTCGCCTACTATAGCTGTTACAAAAAATGAATTACCTCGATCGGATTTATCAGTTGGATTACCAGTTCCCAACGTTGAAGTAAAAATAAATGAACCTAACTCAGAGAATGTTGGTGAAATTTTTGTACGCGGAAAAAATGTTATGAAGGGTTACTATCGCGATCCTCAAAAAACAAAAGAAGCCATTACACCTGATGGCTATTTTAAAACTGGAGATTTGGGGTACTTGGATAAAAGTGGTGCTCTTTTTATCATTGGTCGATTAAAAGAGTTAATCATTAGATCAGGTTTCAATGTCTACCCTCCTGAAATAGAAGCGATGGTGACAAAGCATCCAAATGTCTATCAATCTGCAGTTATTGGGAATAAAATAAAAAATAATGAAGAGATATTAGCCTTTGTATTAACTGATGGAAAAATTTTGGAAACTGCACTCAAAATTTGGTTAAAAGAAAGGTTGGCACCCTACAAAATTCCACAACGTATCTTTGTTGTTAAAGAATTTCCAACAGCAGCAACTGGAAAAATATTAAAGCATAAATTGCTGTCCTACTTTTCAGATATCATATAACAAATTAAATTTTTTTCACTTTATTTTCTCGCCATACAATCAAAGCGCCCGCTCCAACTATTAACAATACCCCTGGGAAAAGTGTATCAACAGGAAATTCACCAAAAAATACCCAGCCAAAAATAAATGCTGTGAGGATACCAAAATAGATAAAGGGTGATAAAACTGATGGTGGTGCCATTCTATACGCAATCATCATCAATAATACACCAATCCCTCCCGTTATAGACATAATAAAAATTAGTATCATATGGTTAAGTGAATATATCGGCGTAAAATCGGTCATTATTGCGGCAAGTATAATAGCGCCCAATCCTGCTCCAACAGATGAATATAAATAAAGCAATCCATTTGAAATACTACGATCAAATTTTGGGAGTGTGGCTATTGAAATTCCATATAAGAAGGCTGCGCAAATTGGGAGTAACGCATAAATTGAAAAAGAGTCTGTTCCGGGCCTTAAAATTAGCATTGCACCCAAAAAGCCTAACAATAAGGCTGCCCAACGCCAAATACCAACTTTTTCGCCAATTATTATTACAGATAATATAACCACAAAAAATGCATTCGTTTGACCAAGCGTTGATACTGTCGCCAGATCAAGCACACCAATTGCAGAGTAATAGCATAGTTGTGCTACAGCAACCGAAACTCCTCTAAGTAGCGCTAGCCGCCATTGCTTTATAACTAATGTTGAAAGATTTAAAGTGAGTTCTCTGGTATAAATTAAAAGAACAATACTAGGTATGATGCCTATCACATTCCTATAAGCAGAAAGCTCTTGCGCACTATAGTGTGCAAGTAAAATCCTAACAAAAACAGCCATAATATCAAAACATGTAATGGCTAATAAAAAGATACCAATTGCTTTGAACGTTTGTTTACGTGTGGAACTATCAATATTTGCCGACAAATGAATCTCAATGGAATAGATTTAATGGTTAAATAAGCAATGCATTTTGGGTGGAAGAATAGCAATGTTTATTAAATGTTATTATCTTATAAAATAATTTGTAATTAATCACCACTATCCATTAGTAATAAGAATGCGTATTTATATTTTTCTTATTTTGAAACTTCTTATATTTATCCCAAGTCTGTTATATTCTGATTCATTAAAAATAAATGGTACAAATAATTCTAATACCAATTTTACTCCTACCGCTGAAATGCTCAAAAAAGATTGGTCAAGTTCAATTGAGATGGAACGATCTTGGAAAAGTGCACTTGTTAGGATCCCAGTTAGCGTGGGAAAATCGATAGCTTCAACAGTTGATGAAATGGAAAAAAAATTATCTGAAAAGGTAAAGAAATTTCCAACAGTTATATTTTTACATGGTTGTTATGGCGTTCACCCGGGAACCTATCACAGAATAAAATTTCTTGCTGATCATGGGTTTTTAACAATCGCTCCAGTAAGTTTTGCTAGATTAAAATATCCAAAATCATGTGATATCTACACTTATCAGAGTGGGCTCTACCGAGGGACTATAAAAATAAGAGAATTTGATGCAAAATATGCGATAACAAAATTAAAAAAATTGAACTTTGTTGATACTGAAAATATCATTTTAATGGGACACAGTGAAGGAGGCATAACAACTGCAGTTTTAAAACTAAATGAAGAGACACAAAAATTAAAAGCTAGAATAATCGAGGGTTGGAATTGCACTCCAGATGCTTGGCCAGAATATACAGGAATAAACGCAAGTAAACATGAAATGATTTTATCGTTAGTAGGACTTAATGATCCATGGTTTTCCTATTCGGATTATAAAAAGGGATGCGGGCCACTTCTAAATAAAAAAAATGGAAGCATAGGAATAGTTTATAAAAGTGAAAGGCTCCAATATGAACATTCGTTGCTAGATTACAAAAAAGTCAAACAAGATGTATTAAAATTTTTAAATAAAGTCACTTCTAGACCGTAAAATAATCAACGTGTCCCCCTCTATTACATCTGAAATCCAGGTGTTGATTTGGACAAACTTATCTCTTCCTCAGACATTTCAGTTTCAATATCATCAAATAATGGTGTTGATAAATAACGCTCCCCTGTATCTGGCAACATTGCTAAAATCACTGAACCCTTCTGTGCATTTTTTGCGACATCCATTGCCACGGCTAAACTTGCTCCACCAGAAACTCCAGTAAATATCCCTTCTTTTACAGCAAGCTGCTTTGACCAATAAATACCATCTTTACCAGTTACAGGTAAGAGCTCATCAAATAACCTCTTATCAATCGCCTCTTGTAACACCAGTGGTATAAAATCTGGTGTCCAGCCTTGTATTGGATGTGGTTGAAAATGTGGATGGCTAGCAACTGGTTCACCACTTACATTTCGCTCTTGAGCATGTTTAGAACCAACTATTGGAGCCACATCAGGTTCACTCAAAACTATTTTTGTTTCAGGACTATGCTGTCTTAAGACTCTTGCAACACCAGCAATTGTACCTCCAGTTCCATAACCAGTTACAAAATAATCTAACCTCTTTTCTCCAAAATCATTAATTATTTCTTGTCCCGTAGTAGCCTCATGAATATCAGCATTAGCATTCGTTTCAAATTGATGCGCCAAGAACCAGTTATTCTGATCTGCAAGTTCTTTAGCTTTTTTATACATACCCAAACCTTTTTCTGCTCTAGGTGTTAATACCACTTTTGCTCCCAAAAATCGCATTAGTTTCCTACGCTCTATAGAAAAGCTATCTGCCATAGTTATTACCAATGGGTATCCCTTAGCAGCACATACTGTTGCTAAACCAATACCGGTATTACCACTTGTAGCTTCAACTACAGTTTGGCCTGGCTTTAACTTACCTGATCTTTCAGCTTCTTCTATGATATTTAGCGCCAATCGATCTTTGACTGATCCCGCTGGATTGAAAGACTCAACTTTAACATACATTTCAACGCCATCTGGAGATAATGCATTTAACTTAATTACTGGCGTGTTTCCTACTGTTTCTAGTATTGAGCCATATAATTCTTTACGACCACTTGTTTTAAAAATTTCACCCTTATTTGACATTTTTACTTCCAATCAAAAAATTTACTTAAATTTAAGAAACCATTTTTTCTTTGTTAAGATTTAAATACTTAATTAACAACGTAAATTACCAATTTATCTTCTAAAACCCCGATACCAAATTTTGACGTCAACTTATCACGGATGCTAAAATTATCATCCATAAAATACTATAGCAAATAATTTTGCACTAATACAAAATGGAATAAATGGAATTTTTACTAATGGGGATTTTATCAATCTATTCCAAAAAAACAAAATTGGCAGACATGCTACTAAAAACAACCATAAGATAGACTGTTCAAACGTTAATCCCAAAATTGAAATAACAATAACAATCGGATCTGCATCACCCATGATTATTTTTTTCCTTAGTTTCTCAACAAGCTTTATGCTGATTAAAACTAACATTATCAAAAAAATATTCTCAAAAAACAAATAAGGTTTTTCATGTTGAAGGAAACTATCCAAAATCCATACAAAATGTATAATCGACCCAAAAAATAACGAATAGCGCGACACCTCAAGGCGCTTTAAGTCCTGTGCACATAAGTAAAAAAGTGGAAAATAAGATATGATAAATATTAATGTTGGCCAAAATTTTATAGTGTTTAAGAACACTAGTGATGTTGGAAAAATTACAAGTGCGGAGTAGCAAAAGAAGTTAAAAAAATGGATCTCACGCCAATCACTTAAATTTGTAAAAAAAAACGGTAATATTGTTAAAGATATAACCAACCAATTGATCCATGTGACATCTGACATAAATAGCTATTTCTTTAGTACTAATTTTATATTCATAGATCGTTGTGAAGATTTAGTTGGCTCTATAATCAAAGTATTTATTTCAACATGTGCATCTATAAAATAATTAACAAGATTATAGATTGTTTCATTTTTATTTATAACGCCCTTAATAGCAAATGTATTGGGATTTATCTCTGTAAGAACTAAATCATCTATATCAGGAAAGTATATTCCAATTTCGTCAGAATAATTAATTTTTTGCTCAGCGCTAAAATAAGATGACACGTCTTTTGTATAAAAAAAATACACTGAAAAAGCCAAGTTTATAGTAAAAAAACTTAACGCACAAAATAAGAACAATGGCTTTAGCTTAATCATTATCTAAAACCTTTTCTTTAAAGATTAGTATTTGTGGCTCAATATTACCTTTAAAATCAATAGAATATTTCTCACTCAACTCTTCTTTGATTTTTAAAATGTCTAATTTAGCATCTAGAAGTGTTACACGTATGTTTTTTCCACCATCCAACATACTTATTTCCTGTACTGATCCAGGTGCAAAATTAGAATAAACCTTTGAAAGATCATTCAGAACATTCATTATTCTTGAATTTAGCCCCAAATACTCATCTTTTTTGTCAACAAAATTATAAGTATAAACATTAAAACCCAATAACAAAAAACCGATCAAAATAAGTAAAGACACTGTAAATCTTTTGTCTTGCACCTTTGATATGAGAAATTCTGATTTTGTAATAATCTTAAAACCTGAAATATCTAACTTTGAGGTATCATCAACCCCCTTATTTGCTTCATTTTCAAGTAGGGATTCTGGATATAGTGGGATATTATCTTTCAGGTTCCATATTCTTAATAATTCATAAAGCTTATCTTTTCTAATCCAGGCCTGCGATACTAAATTTTTCTCTCCAGAGTAACTCACAGAACTAAAATAAATCTGCTCTATCTCTGATATTGCATCCTCTGGGAAAATAAATTGGTTTCTATCTTGTATTAGTTTTTTTTCATAATCAACCGACTTCCAAAAGTGCAAATTAGTAGAAAAAATAATAGCTTTGACAGATGAAACTTGAAGATCTGAGCTATCTGGATTTACCTCTTTTATAAAAGAAAGAGTTCCATCTGTTTTTATGTTATACAGCTCACTTTTTTTTTCTGAACAAATTCTTAAAGCTACGCGCATGATTCTATTTTAACTCCCCGGCAACCATTGAAGATCACTCCAAGAGATAATTTCTTGTTCATCCTCAAAAACGAATAAATCCGCCATAAAAAATATATCCCCATTTTTTTCTAATGCGATGCTTCGAGAAGTTTGATGCCTTCCAAAAGAAAAATCGTGCCATTTTAAATTATTATTATAACTATAATTATTTTGCTTAAAAAATGAAATAAGTTCATTAAAATTTTTAATTTCATTTTTTTGGATTAAGTCTGAAACATTAACTGCCTTAGAAAAATCAATATTAAAAATCAAAGACAAAACACGGGGGGACGATAATGTTAAATTAGTCTTACTTGCTTTTGGGCTTATTCGAATGCATTTAGAAAGATCCAATAAAGTTTCATTATTAATTGGGGCATGTGGTTGAAGTGCAATTATTGGAATTGATTTCTTTTTGGTCATGAAGCTAGAGAGTATGGTCTTTATATCTTCAATGCTAGCAGATCCATTGCTACAGCCTTTTATTAACTCTGTCGCTGGTAACAATAAGGTACTATCGTAATAAAAGTTTTTGCTCTTTTGGCCATTTAATATTTGAGATAGATTAAATAGGCCCTGAGTAGGAAGATTAACCAAATTAAGATCTTTTGCTAATTCATTTACTTGATAAGTGTTTTTTGAATTTGAGATTTTTTCTTCTATACTTCTTTTGTACTCTATTTGATGACGGTGCCCAACAACGTTTGAAAGACTTAGAAAATAGAAATTTTCTCTTTCTAATATTGCAGCCAAAGAAACTGTAATTGTTATTAAAATCAAGAAAATTGTTGCAGTAGCAAATCCTGATTTTTCCTTAATTTCCATTATATATAACAATCCTCTCTCGTTGTGTTTGATTATCCAACAGAACAAGCTTTGATATTGAGCAATTTAAATAACACTTTTCAAATGAGGCTATAAACACTTGGTCACTTATTTCATTTATAGACCACTCATCCAAATTTTCGAATTTAACTTTTCTTCTAATCCCATTGCTTCCAAAATCATATTCCATCAATATGGCTCGTGGTGTTAAAAACTGAGCATCAATCAATAATCTGGTAAACGATATCTTCCCAGAACCATCAGCAAACTGTGAATCAACATACCCAATGCTATGACTAATGTCTGATTGAAATAATGCCAATCCAATCTCTGGCTCATTCAATGTTTTGTTACTTTGATTTATTGATTTTATAAAAAAAGAAGTTCCAACACTCGTATTTGTTACAATGGTTAATAAGATTGCTAATATTACCAGCGAGACCATTACTTCAATTAAGCTAAACCCTTTTAAACGTATTTTCATGGCTGTCTCTTGAGTGAATAAATATATTCATTCTTTTCAAGACTTATAAATATCACTTCATTATTATTTATATCCTTTACTGACCAATTTTCATGAAAATCAATGGGCCAATTTAATTCTGTTATATATGGTTCAGCAACTAAAAAGTTTCTTACAGCTCTCTCCCGTACCAAGATATTGTTAGCATTTTCCACTCTATCAATATTTTGCAGCTTCAGATTATAGATGATTATCAAAAACATCGCCATTAATCCTAGTGCGATTAATATATCCAGAAAAACAAAAGCTTTCATATTATTGCGATTGTAATTTTGCAAAGCGATCAACCTTAAATTTACCAAACACGCATTGGACACTCGTCTCCTTCACATCACCTCCAGCGGCTATTGAAATTTTTTCCATACTGCATGAATTAAGCTTAAAATCTTTAATTATTAATTTAGGATTCAATATCATTTCATATTGATAGGCTACTATTTCTTCATTTAGATTTTTTATTAATTTCGCTGAGTTATACTTATCAATATTAACCTTAATAAATGGGCTAATTAAACTAATAACAATCGCTAAAACTACCAAAGCAACAAGCGTTTCAACTAATGTAAATGCCCTTACCATTATTTCAAAATATGCGTAATATCATCATCTTCAGGACCATCAAGCAATCCATCTGGGCCTATAGAAATAATTTCAACAACATTATTTTCCATTTTATAAATATAATTTGAACCCCAAGGATCTTCTGGTATTTTAGATAAATATTTTGATCCATTATCTCCGTTAATCAAATGATCAAAGCCCAATTCTTGTGTTGGGTATTTACCATTATCGAGCTTGTATAATGCTAATGCACTTTCAATGGCCTCAAAATCAAATTTTAATTTGAGATCTCTAGCTTGATCAGGTCTATTTAAAACATAAGGCGCGACAAATGACATTAAGATTGCAATTATTGTAAGAGTGATCAGCACCTCAATTAGAGTAAACCCTGTCAAAGTATTTCCAAATGAATTCTTCTTAATTTTCATTTATAATCCCCCTCCTATAGATGCTTGAATTGAGAATAGTGGTACTATTACTCCCATGGCAATCAATAAAATAAAACCACCCAGCAGAAGAATGGAGAAAGGACCAACCAATTTCATAATTGTTTCAATTCTCCTCTCAGTGCTACGATCATTTTCAATGGCTATTTCCTCTATTATCTTTTCCAGATTTCCAAACTTCTGTGCAAGTGACAGCTGGCTATATTCTCTACCCGTAACCAACCCAACTGGCGCTAAACAATCACATAAATCCACACCATTTCTAATTTCCCAGATTGAGGACTCACATGCTTGTCTAAAATATATATTTTGTATACTTTCCAACGCCAACTCCAAACAGCGTTCTAGAGGGATGTTCACATTTTGTGATAATGACAAAGTCTTAAAAAATGTTCTCTTAGAAAAATTTCGTCCAAAGGAACCAACGATCGGTAGCTTAAAAGTCAAATAGTAATATAGTTTCAAAAGCCTATTATTATTTTGGATTATCACAATTAAAAATAATGCTGCTATAAACAGCCATAATAATTTTATTAATGTGCCACCCATATACCCAGAGTATTCTAAAAGAAATTTACTGGTTTGGGGTAATTCTTTAGCATTTTCAAAAATATCAGAAAAACCTACTATAACATAATCAAAAACAATCCAAATAGCCAAAACAGAAAATAAAAATACAATGCTCGGGTATATCAATAAATCGATCAACCGCCTGTTTCTTTCTTCTGTTTTCTTGTGATCTTGTGTTAGTGCATTCAATGCTTTTTCTAAAGCGGCGCTCTCTTCTCCAGCTTTAAAAATCGAAATGATCTTTTCATTTGGTATAATAAACGTTTCGGCTAAAGCCTCTGAAATGCTCAAACCTATTTTTAAATTACTTTGTACTCTAGTTGATGCTTTTTGAATTACTTTATCACCATCGTTACTTAAGATCACAACAGCATCAGTTACCCTACCATTTTGCGAAAGTAGTAATTCAAGCAAATTTAAGTATTTCCAAAAATATTTTTTTGAAAACTTTTTAGACATTAGAAAATTTGCCATTCACACATCTGCCTCACATACCCATTATTCTTGTTAATTCAAATAATGGCGTTTTGCCTTGATCGTGTAGTCGTTTTGCTTCATCAGCCATATGTTTTTCATATGTTAAGCCAGACAAATCATTTAATAATTGCCTTTTATTTTCTTCAGTAATGATTAAATGGTCCATTAAAGGAACCCTGCCCTTAAAACCGCTATTAAAGCATGACGAGCATCCATCAAAAAGTTGCGGTAATTCAGACGTATGAGCCCGACTTTCAACTGATTTTAATCTACACTCATCGCAATACTGTCTAATCAACCTTTGAGAATAAACACCCAAAAGAGCATCAGCCAAAAGTGATTGCTGAACCCCAAGATTTATTAATCGCATTATTGCTCCAGATGGTGTGTTCGCATGAATTGTAGATATAACTAGGTGCCCAGTTAAAGCGGCACGCACCGCAGTATCAGCTGTTTCAGCATCACGAATTTCACCAACTAAAATTACGTCTGGGTCATGGCGTAATAACGCTCTTAATCCCGCTGAAAAATCAAAGTCAATTTTATCATTGACTTGTGATTGTACAACGTTTGGAAGATCAATTTCTATAGGATCCTCAATTGTGGTAATGTTTAAGCCACGGCCTGCTAATGTATGTAATAGACTATAAATTGTGGTTGTTTTCCCCGATCCAGTTGGACCACAAACTAATAATATACCCGATTGAGACGCTATAGTTCTTCGTAAATTAGAAACTAAGTTTTCAGATAAGCCAAGCCCCTCCAAGCTTATTGAAAAACTCTTTGATTTAAAAAATCGCAGAACTGCTCTTTCACCAAAATTTACTGGTAATGTTGAAATACGAATATCCACTGGCGCACCTCTGTAGCTTATCGCGATGCGGCCATC
>ENA-ORDR01000384-ORDR01000384.1-marine-metagenome-genome-assembly--contig:-NODE-384-length-22903-cov-3.749146_pt1 | contig 22903 bp, 21 predicted proteins | sample MGYA00240993_ERZ508538 | MGnify/ENA primary metagenome ERZ508538 (study PRJEB26207, sample SAMN05421999) | marine metagenome | isolation source: Monterey Bay, California, USA | place: USA:Monterey Bay... | reverse complement strand
GTATTTTTGTCTGGTATTTTTGCAATTTTTATAACTTCAAGTATATGCTTAGTCAGTGGCTTAACGTTTCAAATATCATTTAATGACATTAGCATTTCTATGGGAATGGGCGTTTTCCAAGTTGGTGCAGGTTTGGTTTTATATACCCTTGGCTCTAAAACTTTACCCGCTGCAGAATTAACATTATTATCTCTGGCAGAGGTTCTTCTTGGACCTCTTTGGGTCTATTTGTTTCTTAATGAAGTTGCTACATTAAATACACTTTTAGGTGGGCTGGTTTTATTATTAGCAATTGCTGGAAACGCAATTTCCGGAGCTCGAAGAAAGCCGCCGCCTATCACTACACCTTAGGTATTGATATGAATTCAAAGCCCAATTTTTTAATAGTTATGGTTGACCAATTAAATGGTACCTTCTTTCCTGATGGGCCAGCGGAGTGGTTGCATACGCCAAACTTGAACCGTTTAGCTGCTAAATCAGTAAGATTTAAAAATGCCTACACAGCAAGTCCCTTGTGTGCACCTGGGCGTGCTGCTTTTATGTCTGGTCAGCTTCCATCTCAAAATGGTGTTTATGATAATGCTGCAGAATTTTCATCCGCAGTTCCAACGTATGCTCATCATCTACGTAGAGCGGGATATCAAACATGTTTATCAGGAAAGATGCATTTTGTTGGCCCTGATCAGTTGCATGGTTTTGAAGAAAGACTAACAACAGATATTTATCCTGCGGATTTTGGGTGGACGCCTGACTATAGCAAGCCGGGTGAGCGTATTGATTGGTGGTACCATAATCTAGGATCAGTTACCGATTCTGGTATTGGTGAAATTTCAAATCAACTCGAATACGATGATGAGGTTGCTTTTAATGCTAAGAGCAAGATTTATGACTTGGCACGCGCTCATGATCAGCGGCCGTGGTGTTTGACGGTCAGTTTTACTCACCCACACGATCCTTATGTTGCGAGAAAAAAATATTGGGATTTATATGAAAATTGTTCGCATCTCTTACCTGAGGTGGGCACAATTTCTTACGAAAATCATGATGTTCACTCTAAACGTATCTTCGATGCTAATGACTGGCGATCCTACGAGATAGATGATGCGATGATTGAGAGATCTAGGCGTGCCTATTTTGCGAACATTTCATATTTGGATGACCAAATTGGTGGATTATTGAAAACGTTGGAAGAAACTGACCAAGAAGCAATTATAATATTTGTGTCTGATCACGGCGATATGTTGGGTGAGCGTGGATTGTGGTTTAAAATGTCATTTTTTGAAGGATCGGCTCGAGTACCGTTGATGATCTCAGCTTCTTCAATGAGCAGCCAAGTCATAAATAGCCCAGTTTCAACAATTGATCTCTGCCCAACCATTTGTGAATTGGCAGGGGTTACTATGTCTGAAGTCACACCCTGGATTACGGGAGAGAGTTTGTGTGGTCTTATTCAAGGCGAAAAGCGTGAAAACCCAGTGCTCATGGAGTATGCTGCAGAAGCCAGTCATGCGCCACTAGTTTGTATCCGCAAGGATCGTTGGAAGTATATTTTCTGTTCACTAGATCCGGAACAACTATTTGACCTAGATAAAGATCCAAATGAGTTAGATAATTTAATTGAAAAAACTGGTTATAAATCAATAACTCAATCCTTCCGTGATATTTTGGAGGCAACTTGGAATTTAGATCGTTTTGATCAGGATGTTCGAGAAAGCCAAGCCAAACGTAAAGTAGTTTATGAAGCTTTGCGTAAAGGTGGTTATTATCCTTGGGATTTCCAACCCTTAAAACAGGCATCAGAGCGCTACATGCGAAATCACATGGACCTTAATATTTTGGAATCAAGTCAACGCTACCCATCTGACGACTGATTTATGAATTGATCTTTAAGCAAGATTAAGGTGGTATCGAATAAACAGCCTGTGACTTGTAAAGAGGAAAGCTTGGACGATTTTGATTATATCATTGTTGGCGCCGGATCATCAGGCGCAACTTTAGCTGGTCGGCTAGCAGAAGATCCTTCAGTAAAGGTCTTATTGCTAGAAGCTGGCCCATCTGACGGATCTTTTAAGATAAAAGTTCCTTTAGGTTATGGTTCATTATTCTATGATCAAAAATTCAATTGGAAATATGAAACGGAACCAGAAACTGAGTTGAACGGCCGCAAAATGTACTGGCCCAGAGGAAAAGTTTTAGGTGGTTCAAGTGCTATTAATGCAATGGTCTATGTTCGAGGACATCCAGAAGACTATAAAGAATGGGCAAATGTTGCGCCAAGTTGGAATTGGAAAGATGTAGAACCGTATTTTAAAAAAATGGAAGCTTGGAAGGGTAAGGACTGCCCAACTAGAGGTAAGTCCGGTCCAGTTGGGATTTCAAATGTTGAAAATGATGTTCATCCTTTAACAAATAAATATTTGGAGGCGGGTCAGGAATTAGGCTTTCCCTATAATAGTGACTATAATGGAAGGCACATGGAAGGTGTCTCCGTTTATCAAACGACAACCCTTAATGGATTGAGAGTTTCTTCTGCCAGCGCTTACATAACGAAAAAAACCCGAAAAAAAAATTTGAAGATAATATCAAATGCTCATGTTACAGAACTCCTTATTAAGGATAGGCGCGCTATAGGATTATCCTTTTTTCAAGGAAATAAAAAAACAACAGTTCTTACTAATGGAGAAGTTATTTTAAGTGCGGGTGCTCTTAATTCTCCGCAACTTTTATACCTCGCTGGCTTAGGGCCCTCGCAAGAATTAAAATCGCATGGAATTCCTATTGTTCAGGATATGCCGGATGTTGGCCGTCATTTACAAGACCATATCGGGATAGACTTTACTCTGGCCGTCAATCGTCCGTCGCTTAATCAAAAGCTGCGCCCATTTTTGGGAAAACTTATGGTAGGGTTGGAATACTTTTTCTTTAGATCTGGGCCGCTTGCAATGAGCCTCAACCAGGCAGGCGGTTTTATTAAGTCTGATGAATCTTTGGGCTCACCTGATTTACAACTTTACTTTTCACCTTTGAGTTATTCCACAGCGCCACAAGGTAAACGTCCGTTAATGAGCCCTGATCCTTACCCTGCGGTTAGGCTAGGCTTCAACCCGACTAAGCCCACTAGTGAAGGCTGGCTCTCACTGAAATCTTCTGATCCGTTTGAAAGCCCAAAATTTGCAGGAAATTATTTATCCACAGAAGAAGATAAAAAAGTCATGATATCTGGAATGCACTTGATGCGAAAATTTTTACAAACCAATGCAATGAAAGATATTGTTGAGCAAGAAATTGCGCCTGGTTCAGATATTGTAGATGATGAAAGTTTAATGGATTTTGCGCGAAATGAAGGTGGAACAGTTTTTCATCAATGTGGGACCTGCCGAATGGGTAAAGACATCTCCTGTTCCGTGGTAGATGAGCGCCTTAGAGTTCATGGAATTAGTGGTCTTCGTATTGTAGATGCCTCAATTTTTCCAAGAATTTCGACTGGAAACACCAATGCTCCTGCCATCATGGTGGGAGAAAAAGCCGCTGATATTATAACAGCGGACCGTAAATCTTAGGAGTGCAGAAATGTTAAGAATTACTTCGATAGAGACCTTTTGTAACGAATTTGTTGGATTTGTACGCATAACTGATGAAACAGGTCTTCAGGGTTGGGGTCAGGTCTCCACGTATCACTCGGACATTACATGTCAGGTCTTACACCGACAAGTTGCGCCATGGGTTTTAGGGGTTCAAATCTCTGATCTGGATGACTTGCTAGATTTGGTTACTGAGCGCGAACATAAATTTCCAGGGTCTTATTTAAGGAGAGCAATAGGTGGTTTTGATACAGCTGTCTGGGATCTAAGGGGTAAACAAAGCCAAAAACCTGTTGTTGAACTTTTAGGTGGAGAACCTGGGAAATTAAGAGCTTATGCCTCGTCGATGAAACGCGATATAACACCAAAGGAAGAAGCAGAGCGCCTTGTGAGGCTTCAGGGTGAATTTGGATATGATGCTTTTAAAGTAAGGGCTGGAGCTGAGGTGGGTCGTAACGAAGATGAGTGGCCAGGCAGAACTGAAGAAATTATTCCAACTATGCGTAAATATCTTGGGCAAGATGCCTCTCTCCTAATCGATGCAAACAGCTGTTATTCACCTAGTAGGGCAATTGAAGTTGGTCGCATCCTTGAGGATAATGGCTTTTGCCATTTTGAAGAGCCTTGCCCTTACTGGGAGTTTGAACAAACCAAAACTGTTACCGATACCCTTGATATTGATGTTACGGGTGGGGAGCAAGATTGTGATATTCCGACTTGGAAAAGAATGATCGATATGCGAGCTGTGGATATTGTTCAGCCAGATATCTTATATCTTGGGGGAATATCTCGCACTATGCGGATTGTTGAACTCGCAAAAAGCGCTGGACTTCCAGTCACACCACATTGTGCAAACTTATCTCTAGTAACGCTCTTTACTATGCATTTATTGAAAGCGATTCCAAATGCAGGGAAATATTTAGAGTTTTCGATTGAGGGTGTTGATTATTATCCATGGCAACAAAACTTATTCAAAAATAGTTTATTTAGTATTGATGATGGATGCGTTTCTATAAAAAGTGACCCTGGCTGGGGATTTGAAATTAATGATGAATGGTTGTCTAAATCAAATTATCAGATCAGTAATTTTGACTAAAATATAAACTTTTGAAATTTCAAAAAAGCAAGTTACAGTCTAATCTGGGTATTCATTAAATTGTTTAGACAGTTAAAAAATTAAAACTTAGGGAACTCAAAAATGTGGGCAGCAGACTGGAAAGATACATCATATTGGCTTGATGATTTACCTCAGGTCGCAGGCGTTTCTAGCGATCTTAAGCGGAAAGTAGATGTTTTAATTATCGGTTCTGGCTACACGGGTTTGAATGCTGCGCTAGAAATTGCACGAGGCGGTCGCGATGTGATGGTCATTGAAAGTGGCTACCCCGGATTTGGATGTAGCACTCGGAATGGGGGTCAAATAAGCACTCATGTTAAGCCGTCGCTTGAAAAACTGACCCAAAAAGTTGGCGCATCTAAGGCGAGCGCAATGAGACAAGAAGGCGTGAACTCGTTAGACTGGATCGAGGAACTAGTTAATAAGGAGAAACTTGATTGCAATTTTCTAAGAGCTGGTCGTTTTCATGCGGCTCACTCTAGAGAACAGTATGATGACCTGGCGAGAGACGCCGAAAAACTTACGAATTTTGAAAACATTCCAACAGAAATTGTGCCTAAAGCAGAACAACATAAAGAATTGGGAACAGATATTTATCATGGCGGTGTTGTTTTTCCTAGGCACGCTTCAGTGCATCCAGCAAAATATCACCATGGGCTTCTCTCTCGTGTAATTGAGGCTGGTGCTACTGTAGTAAGTTACTGTGAGGCTAAGGCTGTAAATAAGCTGGAAAAAGGTTTTGAAGTTCGAACTTCAAGAGGTGACGTCGTTTGCAAGGATCTGGTCGTGGCTACTAATGGTTATACTAAATCTATAACCCCTTGGCTTAGAAGACGCGTAATACCCATAGGTAGCTATATTATTGCTACAGAGCCGGTGGAAAAGGGTTTGATGGACAAACTATTTCCTACAGACAGGAATATTACTGATACTTGCAAAGTTGTCTATTATTATAGGCCATCTCCGGATCGAAAAAGGATTTTGTTTGGTGGGCGCGTTTCAGCAAAAGAGACGAACACTGCGTCTAGTGGTCCAAAGTTACACAACGACCTTGTGCGAATTTTTCCAGAGTTAAGCAGTATTAAAGTTACGCACTCATGGTTTGGTACCGTCGCTTATACTTTTGATGAACTTGCACATACTGGATGTCACGATGGAATATATTATTCTATGGGCTATTGTGGATCTGGTGTATCAATGGCGAGTTACTTGGGTATGAGATTGGGGCAAAAAGTTTTGGGTTTATCGCAAGGTGAAACAGCCTTTGATGACCTACCATTTCCAACCAAACCTCTTTATACCGGCAATCCGTGGTTTCTGCCAGCGGTTGTCTCTTGGTATCGCTGGCGTGACAAACGGCAAATCATTAACGCTAGGTAAAAATAACTTCATAAATCTTCTGTTGCTTATACAACGCGACTCAGTGCACTGTGCAGTACAAATAAAATATTTGGGAGGATTATTATGAAAATAAATATTTTAAAATCAGCCATCGGTTGCTTAACTGCAACTGGGTTTTTATTATCTGCCACAGCCAGTTATGCGGATGATACACTAAGAATCGTTTCTTGGGGTGGCGCATATCAAAAAGGGCAATCATTAGGAATTTTTCAGCCAGCGGCTAAGGCGATGGGTATCACAGTTAAAGAAGATACCTACGGTGGTATTTCTGATGTGAAGCTTATGGTTAAATCTGGTGCTGACAAGTTCGATATTTTTTCAAGCGGAGCCGGTAGTTGTGCTTCTGGCGGTGCGGAAGGTGTTTTAGAAAAACTAGACTACTCTGTAATTGACGTAAGTGATCACTTGCCTGGAATGTATAGCGATTACTGTGCAGGTGCTGATATTTTCTCAGTGGTTGCAGCGTACAACACAGATACTTATGGCGAAGGAAATGGACCTAAAACTTGGGCAGATTTCTATAATGTTGAAAAGTTTCCTGGCACACGTGCTATGAGAGGCAAGGTTGATGCTCAGCTTGAAACGGCTCTTTTAGCTGACGGTGTTCCCATGGATCAAGTATATACAGTTCTTGACAGTGAAGAGGGAATAGAAAGAGCACTAAATAAGATTAGAACAATCAAGCCTCACATTGCTGTATGGTGGTCTTCCGGAGCTCAGCATGCCCAATTAATGAAGGATGGTGAAGTAGACATGACTACTGGTTGGAACGGTCGTTTTGATGTTGCCAAAGAAGACGGTGCAAAAGTGGCTTATGACTGGCAATCAGGTATTATGGATTGGGAAGGTTATGGAATTCCAAAAGGAGCCAAAAATAAAGATCTAGCCATGAAGTATATTGCTGAAATGATGAAGCCAGAGTACATGGCAGAATTTGCTAAATACATCACATATGGCCCAACAAACGGAAAAGTTTACGAGCTTGGCCTTATGACAGATGAAAGAGCACGTATGATGCCTAGCCACCCTGATAATGCAAAGCATCAGCTTACCTTAAGCACTGCATGGTATTCAAAGTGGCGAACAATAGCTGCTGAGATGTACACAGAAATGATGACTGAGTAATTCATTCATTTAATTTGAAATTGTTCGCTCGAAGGATTTAATCCTTCGGGCGGCTTTATATAGAGACTATAAATCTATGAACGAAACTTCTCTTAATATTTCCATAAGTGACGTCACAAAAAAATATGATAAATTTTATGCATTGAAAGATGTCAGTCTTGAGATCAACTCAGGTGAGTTCATGACACTTTTAGGTCCCTCGGGATCGGGTAAAACAACTTTGCTGATGGTGTTAGCAGGTTTTACAAATCCTGATTATGGAAGTGTAAAATTTGGAGATGAAGAGGTCATTTTGAAACCACCACACCTTCGGGGTATTGGCATGGTTTTTCAAAATTATGCGCTATTTCCACACATGACCGTTGAACAAAATGTTGGATACCCTCAAAAATTGCGAGGAGTTAACGCCACTGAAATAAAACGTAGTGTTGAAGAAGCACTAGGTACTGTGAAATTAGAAGGGCTAGGACACAGGGCAATAACTGAGCTATCTGGTGGCCAAAGGCAAAGGGTTGCTCTTGCTCGTGCTATTGTATTTAAACCTAAAATCTTGTTGATGGATGAGCCACTTTCAGCTCTAGATAAAAAACTACGCGAAGAAATGCAGATAGAGCTTAGGCAACTTCATGATACGCTGAATATGACAACAGTCTATGTTACCCATGATCAGAAAGAAGCCCTAACTATGTCTGATAGGATTACTGTCATAAATGATGGTGAGCTTATGCAACTTGGAACGCCCAATGAAATTTATGAACATCCTAATAATCACTTTATTGCTGATTTTATAGGAGAATCCAGTCTTCTTCCTATAGCTGTTCGGAATGGGAAGGCGAGCCTGAATGGTGAAGAGATTGCTCTTGCTGCGGGTGTTGAAAAAAATGGTGATTTTCTTTTGGTTGTCAGACCAGAAAAAGCATTTTTAGCAGAAAAGAAGGTTAAAGGTGAAAATTATTTCTCTGGCAAGTTAATTGATTCTATTTTTCAAGGTGAAAGTCAGCTCTTAGTTATCAAAATAAAAACTAGTAACAATGATGGGTACGAAGTTCGTGTTCGCGTGCCAAACGAGAGTGTTACACAAAAAGCTCTCCCTGAAGTTGGGCAAAATGTGACCATCGGCCTTAAAGCGGCCGACAGCTATGTGGTAAGCTAAAAATGACAATAGCAGAAATGGAAAAACCAAATGAAAGAGGTTTACAGCAGGTTGCTGCAAACGAAAGGTTAACATTTTTTGGTTTAACTCTGCCATATCTATTAATGGTAACAGCCTTGGTCGTAATCCCAGTCGGATGGTTATTTTATCTTTCATTTATTGGTCGAGATGGTAGTTTTTCGTTTGAAAACTATGAGCGTATGGTAAAAAGCAAAGCCTATATCCGTATTTTCTTAACAACTTTTAAAATTAGCATACTCACAACAATAATTTGTGCTGCAATCGGTTACCCCCTTGCATATTTCATGTCACAGCTTTCTCGAAAATGGGCCAATATATGTATGATTGGCGTGCTAATTCCATTTTGGACAAGTCTTTTGGTGCGTACTTATGCCTGGCTGGTACTACTGCAGAAAAAGGGTCTTCTAAATAATATGGCTATTGAAATGGGAATTATTTCGGAGCCAATTAAGCTCGTTCATAATACAACCGGCACGCTCATTGGGATGGTTCACATTATGCTGCCGTTCTTGATTTTGCCTTTATATGCAAATATGCGCGCCATAGATAAAGATACTCTGAAGGCCGCTTCGAGCTTGGGTGCGACACCAACCAGAGCATTTTGGACAGTATTTTTTCCCCTTTCTTTACCTGGCTTACTTGCTGGGCTCTTGATCGTTTTTGTCCTTTGTCTTGGGTTTTATGTAACGCCTGCAATTCTGGGTGGTGGAAAAGTCATAATGGCCGCCATGAAAATATCTAGTAATATTGAGCTTTATTTCAGTTGGGGAGCAGCCAGCGCACTAGGTGTTGTATTACTTGTCGTAACGGCGCTAATTCTCTTTATTGCATCAAAGTTGGTTTCCATAGACCAACTTGGAAATAGGTAGAGTTTATGAGCTTTCTAAATAAAAATGTTTCAGAAACACAGATTAGACTTAAAAATAGGTTATGGCTTTATATCCTCTCTTATTTAATATTATTCCTGTTGATAGTGCCTTCATTGGTTGTGATCCCAATGTCATTTTCAGCTAGCCAATATCTTGAATTTCCGCCTAGAGAATGGTCGCTCAGGTGGTACGAGAATTACTTTTTTGCTTGGAAAGTTGAAAATGGTTTTAATGATTGGATGCAAGCCACTTGGACTTCAGTAAAGGTTGCAATACTGACAATATTTGTTGCAACTCCCATTGGGACAATGGCAGCTTATGGATTGGTGAATAGCAATTCTAGAGTCGGCAAGATTCTGTTTCCAATATTCATTTCGCCAATGATGGTTCCGGTGATACTCGTCGCAATTGGTCTTTTTTACTTTTTTGTTCAGCTTAAATTAGTTGGGAGTATACTCGGGCTCGTTCTGGGTCATTCACTGGTGGCAATGCCCCTTGTTCTGATTATTGTATTTAGTGCTCTAAAAAACTACGACATGAACCAAGAAAAAGTTGCTCGCTCTTTAGGTGCAACCCGTTTTCGAGCATTTCGGGAAATTACTTTACCGCAGATTAAGTTCTCTATTATTTCTGCTTCTTTGATTGCATTTTTGACGTCTTTTGATGAGATAATTATTTCTCTTTTTGTCGCTGGTGGAGATAATTCTACGATTACACGGAGCATGTTTTTGGCTCTAAGAGATCAAATAGATCCAACAATTGCAGCCATTTCAACAATATTGATAGTTATCTCTTCAGGATTGCTCATTATAGTTCAGTTGATCGGTAATAAGGAAAATAAGAACCATTAGGCGTTATTAGATTTGTAATCTAGATTTAAAAACTGATAACGCCCCTGCCAGGTTTTCCAATAAGCATATCGGAAATTGCTTCGTTTATTTTATCAATTTTGTAGTGTCTTCCAACTATTTCTCCGATGGGTAATTCACCAGATAAAAAAGCGTTGGCATACAAAATGAAATCTCGGTCTGTACAAGCAGACCCGTAAATTGATCCTGTGATTGTCTTTTCTGACCGTGTAATCTCAGTAGTTGGCAGAGCAATTGAAGCGTCAGGGCCGTCGAGCCCGACGAATGTTACTTGGCCGCCGGGGCAGCAATAATCTATCGCAAGTTTTTGAAGATCTCTTTTCCCGACAGCTTCAAAAACATGATCAGCTCCAACTTCTGTGATCTCCTGGATTTTTAATAAAACGTCTGTATTTTTATCGGCTTCTATAAAATGTGTGCCACCAAGAGATAGAGCTAATCCTTTCAAATCAGAATTTGTATCAACACAAATTATTTTAGAGGCCCTTTGCATTTTTGCTCCCATTAGAACAGAAAGGCCTACTCCGCCCATTCCTATTATAACAACAGTTTGTCCCTCAGTTATTTTTGCACGGTTTAAGACTGCTCCTACGCCTGTTGTGACGGCACAACCTAACAGGGCAGCGATTTCGAAAGGAACACTTTTTTTTATAGTTACGCAGCATTCTTGGGGAACGACGCAAAATTCTGACCAACACCCTAAAGTGCCAAGTTGCCGGACTTCTCCGTTATCATTAGAAAAACGACAAGTCCCATCCAATAATGTTCCATCCCATACAGGATCTTGGAGAGTCTTACATAAATGTGTGCGCCCTCGATTACATTGGTAACAATTGCCACAGTATGGAAGCCAGCTCAAAATCACATGGTCACCTTGGCTAACGCGTGTTACATTTTCCCCAACCGAGATTACTTTTCCAGCTCCTTCATGACCTAACACACAGGGTATTTTCTGGCTTGCCTGGCCAGAAATAACATGAAAATCAGAATGACAGATACCGGCTGCGCCCATTTGAACTAAAACTTCACCGGTTTTAGGGTTGCTTAAACTCAGTTTTTCCACTTTTAGATCTGAATTTATATCGTACAGAATAGCCGCTTTAGTCTGCATCTATTTTACCTTTCTCATTCTTCAGGTAAACCTTGATAGGAGTAGCTATCATTTGATAAGTCTCCATACCAAACATATACTGACATAAATGCGTTAGCTTCGGTTTTGCTAGCATGAGGTAAAAAGGAAGGATGGTGTGATTTTTCTCCCACGGTAAGTGATTGGTATTTATGATCACCTTTTTTCCAAAGACATTCTCCTGCCAGCATTATATATATTTCTTCTGCTGGATGTGTTCTAATTCCATACTCTGAATTGGGCAGCATACCGTATAAACCCAAGCGAATTAAATCTGACTTTACTAAACCGTCAGGCCCAAGAAGTTCTATATGCGATTTGAACAAGCTATGTTCTTTATAGAGTTCATCACTGGATGTTTCTGGAGGAGCCCAGGAAAAGGGTAATTTGAGTATATCAGAGCAAATAGGATGAGCTTCTTTTGATTGCATCACTTTCTGAAATGGTTTGGCCAAAGGAGTAAATTCACTTTTTAAATTCGTAATATCTTTTTGCTTAGCAAGTTCTGTACGAGTAATTCTTTCTATTTCTAGATTACCATTAAAAACCTCAGCTAATTTTTTTAAAAAAATCTCAGTCATTATGAACTTACAGCCTGTTATTTCCAGTAAGAGATGAAAGGAACCCCTCTCTAAACACTTCTGGAGAATACGCCTGCCGTCCAAAAACTTCCCTTACCATTGGCTCAAATGTTTCTAATGGTTCCATAGGGTAATCTGGATCGAAACTAGATTGATCCCATCTTTCGCAAAACTCGGCGCATGTATTAAAAACAGGATGATGTCTGAATTGATCTCGGGCGTTTTGATCCCAACCGTAATGATGTCCATAATAAAACATCTGGAAGATCCCATGGTGCTCCACAGTCCACGTCACATCCCACCTGACAAATGGTCTTATAACCTCAGCTGACATTTTGTCATGATTTTGAGGAGCTAAACCGTCTCCAATATCGTGGAGTAGTGCGCCGACTACCCAATCTAAATCTGCTCCATCGCGGAGCGCGCGCGTTCCAGATTGCAAACCATGCTGAAGTCGAGTGATTTTGTAGCCCTCGAGGGTCGCTTTGCCTGCTCTCCGTAACTCTTCAAGCACCCTGTCTGCAGTCAGAGCAAGATACGGTTTTTCCAACCGAGCAAGCAACTCATATTCCTCACGAGTTCCGTCTTTCATTGCGGTAAAATCTACGTGTTCATCCATAGTTATTCTCCACCTCAAAAACTTGTAGCAAATTCACCAGTCAAACTTTATCTTTAATAGCTAAGTTCTATCAAATTTATCTGCAACAGTTTTTTTAAAACTGGCACTTATGTTTGAAACTTCCACTCTTTTCAGTCAGTTTGGTTTTGGAAGTTTTAAGAATAGATATTTTATGAACGATCAAATTCAAGATAGTCCAGAAATCTCTGGTATTCGATTTACAATATACGTATTGCCTTTTGCAATTTCCCAAACACTTGCTTGGGCGACATGCTTTTATTCGTTCCCAGCCTTTTTACCAATTTGGGAAACCCAATTAGGTTTTTCTAAAACCTCACTGACCGGAGCATATACGTTATCACTTATTGTTGCTGCAATTTTTGCTCCTTTTGTGGGGCGATTTATCGACAAAGGTTCTGGAAACTTAGTATTTTCCTTAGGCACCGTTTTGGCGTTCTCCTGTCTCTTCTTACTGTCTAAAGCAACTGCGATTTGGCATTTTTATCTTCTATGGTGTTTCATGGGTATAGCGATGTCTTGTTCTCTTTATGAAGCATGCTTTGCTTTTTTAACAACCACTATGGCGAATAATGCAAGGCGAGCGATAACTTTTGTAACGCTGGCTGCTGGTTTTGGGGGCACAATTTCTTTTTTGAGCGCTCATTTTTTGACTCAGTTTTTTGGTTGGAGATCGGCAATACTAGTTTTTTCTTTAGTACTTTTGATCGTAAATTTGCCCTTAGTGTGGAGCGCAACAAAAATGTTGAACAAATTTTCCAAGGGGTTTGTTAAACAGTCTTCTAGAAGTTTAAAAGATGCTCTATCAGTAATTAAAAAACCAATTTTTTGGCTTATTGGAGGCACTTTTGCGTTCATGTCATTCAATCACGGGATGTTAATAAGTCATCTTCTGCCAATTTTTTATGATAGGGGCCTTGATGCTAAAACGGCTGTCCTAGCAGCCTCCTGCATTGGGCCAATGCAAGTTATAGGTCGTTTGATGATGCTTGCATCGGAGAAAAAAGTTTCTGTATTATCGTTTTGTTGTGTGTCTTTTATTTCTATGTTCATTTCTGGTTGGTCAATCTATTTGGGAAACTTTTCACTCGGTTTAATAATAGCTTTTGTTGGTTTTCAAGGAGCCAGCTACGGCGTTTTGAGTATTATTCGCCCCACGGTGATCTCAGGTCTTCTCGGTCGCAATGACTTCGGAATTATCTCTGGGTTGTTAGCCGTTGGGTTTGTTCTAGGATCTGCTTTAGCTCCTTTATTTGGATCATTAGTTTGGCAGTTAGGTGGCTATGATCTGGTAATATTTGTGGCGTTGTTATTGCCCGCTTTTTCTTTAGTTTTAATGATCGCTGCCTGGCGTCTCAAGCCGTAATAGCCAAATTATGAATTTTCAATGAAAATACTCTAAACAGGGTTTGCCTCTCTTTATTATTTTAGTAATTAAACATTATGAGAGCTTTTATTTCTGAATTTTTAGGCACGCTTTTTCTGGTCGCTACAGTAGTCGGTTCCGGGATCATGGCCGAAAACCTTTCAATGGGAAATCAGGCTTTGGCGCTTTTGGCTAATGCCATTGCCACAGGTGCTGTTCTATATGTTTTGATTACAATATTTAATGAGATATCTGGCGCTCACTTTAATCCAGTTGTTAGTTTAATTATGTTTGCTATGCGAAAGCTCAGTTTTTTTGAGTTTTTGGCATATATCTCTGTTCAAATAATCGGGGGAATACTAGGCACTTTTCTAGCACATTACATGTTTGAGATGTCAATTATTCAGTTTTCGACAAACGTTCGCACAGGATCTTCTCAATATTTTTCAGAAGTCATAGCTACTTTTGGGTTACTGCTAACTATTTTACTTGGGTCGAAACAAAAAACAGGTTCCGTCGCTGCTTTGGTCGCATTTTATATTACGGCCGCCTACTGGTTTACTTCTTCAACTAGTTTTGCCAATCCGGCTGTTACTATTGCAAGAACATTGACTAACACTTTCTCTGGTATCCAATATGGCGATACTATTCCATTTATTATGGCGCAAATTATTGGTGGTTTACTCGCATATCTGGTATTTAAGTACCTAAGTCAGTCCAAAAGAATTTGAAAACTCACTGTGAGATTGAGCTAGGAAGTATAAACTCAAGTGCTTAAAGAGAGCCACTAATAAAAATGTCTGATGAAATATTGTATCACTCTCAAATGATCTCTTTTTTAGAAGAGCTATGGGGAGATGGGTTTTTATCGCCTGGAGGTGCCGATGAAGTTAAGAAAGTTCTTGAAGGTATAAAAATTAAAGATCAACGAGTTTTGGATATTGGTTCGGGATCCGGGGCTTGTGCAGTTCTACTTGCAAAGAATTATTTTGCGAAGCAGGTAGTGGGAATTGATGTTGAGGTACCTGTTTGTGACGCTGCTCGAGATCATGTGTTAGCAGCAGGTTTATCAGAAAAAATTAGTATTGAACTTGTTTCTCCGGGGCAATTACCTTTTGAAGATGGTTCTTTTCAAGTTGTATTTTCTAAGGACTCAATCATTCACATTCAAGACAAGTCTGCTTTAGCAGCAGATGTATTTAGAGTTTTGAAACCGGGTGGTCAGTTTGCAGCGTCAGACTGGTTAATAAGTCATGGTGGACAGCCATCGCCTGAAATGTCTGAGTATATAAAAGCGGAAGGCCTTGACTTTGCTATGGCCTCACCAAGCGAATACATGGAAGCATTGGTTAAAGCAGGATTTGTTGAGATAGAGCTCGTGAATAGAAACCCGTGGTATTCTAAGATCGCTGTCAATGAATTAGAATGGTTAAAGGGTCCAGAAAGAAAAGATTTATCCAAACGCCATGGAGAAAATTTTATTAATCACCAAGTTGAAATATGGACTAAGCTAGTTCAAGTTTTAAAAAGTGGAGAGCATTGTCCACATCATATCCGAGCAAAAAGACCTTAGATAGTCACCTGTTCTATTTACTGGCTTTCTTGAATTTTAATGATTTGGATGCTGGTGATAAGTTTATCTCATCTATTATCGTTCCCTGCCGTGTTCCTAAAAAATCAAACACAATTTTTGCAATATCTTCTGTTTCGATGGCATTAGTTTCAAGCCCATCTGGTTCGAACCCCAATGTATCAAAGAATGGGCTTCTGACCATTCCAGGGTTTATTAAGCAAACACGAACTCCCGCAGGCCCTGCTTCATTTCTTAGCGCCTGTGCAAACCCTCTCAGACCAAACTTTGCAGCTGAATATAGTGTTGCTTTCTTCTTTCCTATCACGCCAGCTTCAGATCCCAGTATAAAGATATCTCCTTTTCCTTGTGATTTCATATGAGCCACGATTGCTCGACATAAAACAATATGTGATACAAGATTGAGATTTATAAAATTTTCAATCTGAGGGCTGGAAAAATTTTCTAATGATTTGAACTCTCCGTAACCAGCACTGCTTACAAAGATATCAATATCGGGGTTTTGTTTAAGAATAGGCTTTATTAATTCTGGAAGCGTTTTAACTTTGGATAAGTCAATTTCTATTGGAACATAATCTTTTCCAATTGGAACGAATTTACTATGATCTCTAGCTAGACCGATCACTTTTATTCCGTTGTCCAGAAGTTTTTCTGATATCGCCCTACCGATCCCACTGGAGCTTCCAGAAATTAGTGCGGCTTTCATGCTGATCTCTTTCTTACTAATTTAAGTAATGCACTGAAAAATTTTATTTTCCGATATATAATTATTTAGCTCAGATTTTAAGAAATCATGCATCTGTGTTTCAATTTTTGTCCCATAAGATATTACACCGTTGGCTTCTTCCATTGGAAAAGCAAAAAGTTTGTGTTCAGGGTGGAGATGTGCCGCTTTTTTATACATTTTTTTTGGAAACCTCAGTGGACCGTAACTTATTGAATGTATCATCGATGGGTCCAGTCCTTCCATGATTTCAGAGAAAAGAGAGGAATAGAGTTTTTGCCAATCAGAGGTATAGATTAGAGGGTCAAATCTTAGGCCTATTTTCCATCCTGCGGCTGCCAACTGTTTAATTGCGTTAATTCGTCTGCCTATACTTGGCGCTTTACTGTCTAGTGATTTTGCAATTTCAGCCGGTGATAAACTAAAAGCTACGACACAATTTGATAAGGGTCTTCGCTGAAGAAGTGAGTTTATGGCAATGCTTTTAGTTCGTAGTTCGAGCTCAGTATCCGGAACGCTACTGAAAAAGCTCAAGGCTTGATCAGCAAATCCGCTTAATTTATCGAAGGCTAAAGAGTCACAGTCATATCCAGAAAAGAAAGTGAGATTTTTACCTTTATACTCGTCGATTTTTTTAGAAATTGAAGTGAAGAAATCGTCATAATTTACAAATAAAACAAAATTTGCTGAAGAATACATTCCTTGTAGGAAGCAATATTTACAATCATAAAGGCAATTATACATGTGAGAGAAATAAAAATTTTTATATGCCGCCATGCCAAAACCTGAAGGTGCTGGTAAAACAAAATTATCGTGTTTTTTTGCTAATATCAGCGCGGGATTTTTTTTCTGCAATTTGAAGTTTTGGTGTCGTTTATTAAATAATTCTTGATAACGTTCTATGGGGATCCAGCTTGCTCTAGGCAACGCCTTTCGGATACGCTCTGTTGTTGGATGTTCAGCGATTTGTTCTTCAAAAAAAATTGTTTCAATCAAAGTACAGTCCAATCTTTTGCATTAACCAAAACCTCATTTTCTAACTTTAATATTATTTCTTTAGGCTGAAAATTCAAAAACTCAGATAATTCTAAATTTTTTGTAGGGAAAGCAATTTTCCACTTTCTATAGGTTTCTCGGAATTTGTACTTATTGGTCTCGGTGAATTTGAAGCTTTTTTCAAACTCCATCACTTCATTTGGGATTAAAAGCCGTTTCTTTTCTTCCTCTACCAATACCTTAATTTCAGCTAAAATATCTTGGATTTTTGGTAATTTTTTTTCTATCAATTCGCGAACTAAATTCTTTGTAATTAAAGATGATGAGTTATTTGCCGTATCCGACACAATTTTAATTACGTATGTAAGTTCATTACATGAAAAAATTGGAGCCATCTCACAGAAACCAGAGGCCTCCATATCATACAATACCTTCTCCTTGTATTCATTCTCCGGTTTGCTGACCGTAAATAAGATTGATGCAGGCAACAGTTTTGTAAGTCTTAATCCTGGGAAAAAGGCTGCCCCACTTTCTTTTGAGACGACTTTTATAGCCTGATATAGATCTCCGATTGGTCCTTTAAAAAACCCAGCTATTCCAAAATTAATCCAAGCTGAATGGTCTTTAATTTTTAATTGATTCTTTAAAAATGTTGCTGCGGCCGCTGATTTTACTGACCCAATACCAGATATAACAAGAGCGTGCCCAGTATCTTCATTGGTGTAAATTGGGAACAGAGATTTGTTTCCCACATTTTTCATATTGAAGGTTTCTATTAATGGAGTTGCTTCCGCGCGAAGTGCAATTACCCAGCAAAAGTAAAACTGACCGTTTGAATGGTTTTCAAAATTTCTGAATTCACTCATTTTTTGGTGGGCCTTCAAAGTGAATTATTTTTTTATCCAATTCTTCCGCAAACTTACTATTGCCACGCTTAATGGAGCCGTTCTTCAATATTTTTAGCTTTCTGAGTAGTTCTGTTAAAGCAAGTTGATACTTAGATCGAGTTAATTTTTTATTTTGGAGAAGCTTTTCGAGACTATAGATCCGAAATCTGTCCATGCCCCAATACGCCTGCGATAATTGATCTGAATGACCACCATTTTTTATAGTGAGTGGCTCATTTAGAAAGTGGGTCTTTTCAAAAGCACAATACCTCAGCCAAAAATCATAGTCTTCACATGCTTTTAACTTTTCATCAAAACTTCCAAGGTCATCAAAAACGGATCTGTGAATTAAAGCCGAACTTGGGGAGATGCAGCACATTTTTAGACACTTTTCAAAAAGGTCACCGCCAGCTTTGGAATGTTTTTTGTGCTGATTTACCCTTATTCCGTTTCTTATCCAGATTTCTTCAGTATGACTTACTCTGCAAGAAAAATTTTCTCTTTCCAGTGATGATAATTGTGCTTCTAACTTAGTAGGCTTCCACTGATCATCAGAGTCCAACAGGGCCACATACTCTGAGGATGATAACTCTATTCCAATATTTCTGGCAGAACTAACACCTCCGTTCTCTTTATAGAGATACTGCAGGGTATTTTCCTTAGACCCTGACAATGAAAATCCTAAATTTTTCAGAATATCCCAAGTTTTATCATTCGACCCATCATCAACAACAATAACTTCTGTGGGTTTTAACGTTTGAGCTAATACGGATGAGACACTTTCTTCGATCAAGTGTGCCCGATTAAAGGTTGGAATTATAACAGAAACGTTTGGCATAAGAATAAACAGTGTACACACTTGGCTAGTGATCAAACAGGGATTTTTTACTTTATTTAAGAAATAAAAATTGCACTAATAAGTAATCTGAAAAACTTGGAGGGATATTTATGAAACCGTTAGCTTTTTCTAAATCTGGGAAATTCTGGAGAGGAAATCTGCATACTCACTCCAATCACTCAGATGGACTGCTTTCACCTGATGATTTATGTCAACAATATAAAGATGAAGGATACAACTTTTTAGTGATTTCAGATCATTTTGTAGGCCTATATAATTATCCAATTACAGAGCCTTCAAATTTTTCTGCTTCAGATTTTGTAACCGTCTTAGGTGCTGAGCTTCATTCGGGCTCTGCAGAGAATGGAGAAATTTGGCATATACTTGCTGTGGGATTGCCAAAAGATTTTAGGCCTACTAATTCGCCAAATTTTGTTCCTACCGATAACCAAGAGACGGGGCCAGAAATTGCCAAACGGTGTGTTGATGCTGGTGCTTTTGTAACAATAGCGCATCCTCAGTGGTCTGGGCTTACTTTGGCGGACGCCAGATCTATCAAGTCAGCCCATGCCGTTGAAGTTTATAATCACGGTTGTGCCGTGAGTACCGATCGTCCTGACGGATTTCACACATTAGACCTTCTCTTAGCTGAAGGTCGCAAGTTGAACCTGGTGGCGACGGACGATGCTCATTTTAGTGATCCTGACTACTTTGGGGGCTGGGTGATGGTGAAGTCTAATGAAAACAGCCCTGTCTCTATTTTGAAATCTCTTAAAGAGGGCGCTTTTTACTCATCACAGGGTCCTGATTTAGTAGATATTGAAATAGGATCTGACACAGCAGAAGTTTATTCAACACCAGTCAGTACTGTTATTATTCAAGGACAAGGTTCAGCTTATGTTGCTCAACATGGTCAATCGCTGGTCTCAACGCAACTTTCTCTAGAACGCCTTAAAAAAAGCCCATGGTTAAGAGTGACTGTTATCGACCATAATGGGAAAAGAGCTTGGTCAAATCCAATTTGGCGGACGTAAATTTAGTTAAATTTACGTTCCCATTATTGCTTTAACTTCTAGAAACTCTTCCAAACCCCACTCTGCTTTTTCGCGCCCGTTACCCGACTGCTTAAAGCCTCCAAAAGGAGCGTCTGGACCAGCAGATCCATAGTTAATATGAATCTGACCAGCCCTAAGACGTCTAGCAATTGAAGTCAGCGTTTCCTTATTCTCTCCTGATACATATGCCGCAAGGCCGTATTCAGTATCATTTGCAATTGCCACAGCATCATCAATATTTTCGTAGGTTATCATTGACAGAACGGGGCCAAATATTTCTTCCTTAGAGATTGTCATATCGTTCTCAACATCAGCAAATATTGTTGGCTTAGCATAATAGCCTTTTTCTAATCCTTGTGGTTTTCCAGTGCCGCCAATCAAAAGTTTTGCACCCTCATCAATACCTTTCTGTATCAGATTTTGAACTTTTTCATATTGAACGTCGCTAACCAAGGGGCCAATGGTTGTACCATCCTTTTTAGGATCGCCGGCAATCACCTTTTCAGCTGCATCCTTGGCGATAGCATATGCATCATCCTTTCGGGCTTCTGGAACCAACATTCGTGTTGGTGCATTACATGATTGACCTGTGTTGCTCATACAGGAATCGACCCCAGCTCGTATTGATTTTTCAAATTCAGCATCGCTTAAAATAATATTAGCTGATTTTCCGCCTAGTTCTTGGCTCACTCGCTTGACACTGTCAGCGGATGCCTTTGCAACTGCGACGCCTCCCCTAGTTGATCCAGTAAATGACATCATATCAATATCGGGATGAGCGGACATTGCTTCGCCTACTATTGGTCCCATTCCGTTAATTAGGTTGAAAACCCCAGCTGGCACTTTTGCTTCATGGAGTATTTCAGCGATTATCATTGATGAAAGAGGAGCTATTTCGGAAGGTTTAAGTATAGCTGTACATCCTGAGGCTAAACAAGGCGCCAGCTTTGATACTACTTGATTAACGGGCCAATTCCACGGTGTAATTAGTCCGCAAACACCGATAGGCTCGTGTCTGATAATGAAGTTTCCATGTTCATACTCAAAACTATGATTAGTTAAAGAACGGATGGCAGCTTTTAAGTGCCCTAATCCAACCATGGCTTGGGCACCCTTAGCCAGGTGGGTTGGGGCGCCCATTTCGGTTTGAATTGCATCCGCAACATCATCAAGGCGACGCTTATAAATTTCTCTAATAGTTGTAAGTAAATCAATTCGTTGTTCAACAGGAGTTTGAGAATAAGTTTCGAAAGCTTTACGCGCAGCTGCAACAGCTTCATTAACGTGATTAGCATTTCCCAAAGATATTTTTGTGACCTTTTCCTCGGATGCTGGGTTTATAACATCGAGTGTTTCGACACCGTTTGGTTTTACCCAAGAGCCATTAATATAAAAGTCTAACTGTTCCATTAATTTTTCTCCGTTAAATCTTCAAAATTCGAATCTATTCCAAATTTCAGTTTTTGATCTCTATATTTTAAAATCCAACAGTTAAAGCCTTATTATGCCAATGCGACGTTGTGGATTCAAAAATAGATATCACAACGCACCTTACGCCAAAAAAAATGTTCTTAACTGACAATAGTGATTTAAAAATAAGTAGCAATTATTGGCCTATTAGTTAATCCTAATTCTTGAACCTTTTTTCTTATGAGTATTGGAAAGGCGTACTTGAAATGCAGCGAGTTTTGGTCACAGCAGGAGCCACAGGCATCGGTTATGCTCTGGCAGAACAATTCAGTGAAGCAGGTTATCAAATCTGGATTGTAGATATTTCAAAAGAGGCTTTGGAAAAATGCCCAAAAAATTGGGAACAGACTGAGCTTGACGTAAGTGATGAAAATGCAATGGTCGGTCTTTTTACTGAAATAAAAAATAAATGGGGAGGTTTAGATGTCCTGTGTGCAAACGCTGGGACGGCAGGCCCAACGGAACTTATTGAGGATCAGGGTGTTTCAGCTTTTAAAACTTGTCTAGACATAAATTTAATTGGAGCTTTTCTATCCGTAAAGGGCTGTTTGCCAATTATGAAACAGCAAGGCAAAGGAGCAATTATTTTCACGTCATCAACCGCTGGCCTCTATGGATTTCCCTATCGTTCACCATACTCGGCAAGCAAATGGGCGATACACGGTTTAATGAAAACTGTTGCCATGGAAGCTGGCTCATTTGGAATACGTGCAAATGCTATTGCGCCTGGTTGCGTCGAAGGGGATCGGATAAATCGTGTTATTGAAAGGGAGGCTGTTAAAAAGAATACGCAGGCAGATATTGTGCGGCAAGCTTATAAGGCAGGTACTTCTCTAAATACTTTTATTGAGGCAAGGGATATAGCCGCTATGGCTGTATTTTTGGCCTCAGAGGCAGCCAGACTTGTTTCGGGTCAGATCATAGCCGTAGACGGTCATACAGAAAACCCAGATCCGAAAATATAAATATACGGAGAAATTTTTGGAAGAAATTACCAGTAAAATTGTATTAAATGAAAAAAGGTTGAGACTAGGCTCGGATCAGGTCGATAGAGTTTTGACAGGAATTTTTATATCGATTGGTTTCCCAGAAGATATCTCAAAAGCAGTTTCATCTCATCTCGTTGATGCCAATTTAGTTGGTGTTGAAAGTCACGGAGTAATGCGAGTTTTGGAGTATGCAGATGAAGTAAAATCCGGTATCTTGTGTGCTTCTAGTCGTCCTGAGTTAATAAAAAACGACAAAAGCTTTCTTGAAATTAATGCAAATAGTGGCATTGGAATCCCAGCGCTTAATCTTGCTTATGATGAATGTTGTAACGATGCAGAAGATAAGGGTCTATCTGTTATGGCGGTCAAAGATGTTGGGCATACTGGCCGTCTTGGTGCATATGCTGAAGTTGCTGGCGAAAGAGGGTTCTTAACGATTTGCTTGGGAGGCGGAAATCGTAAGAACTGGAGGCAGGTTGCCCCTCCCGGTGGAGCTAAAGCAAT
>ENA-ORDR01000383-ORDR01000383.1-marine-metagenome-genome-assembly--contig:-NODE-383-length-22909-cov-4.237780_pt1 | contig 22909 bp, 18 predicted proteins | sample MGYA00240993_ERZ508538 | MGnify/ENA primary metagenome ERZ508538 (study PRJEB26207, sample SAMN05421999) | marine metagenome | isolation source: Monterey Bay, California, USA | place: USA:Monterey Bay... | reverse complement strand
CTATGCTTCTAGCCTTACCTTTAAAAATTTAAAAGTCTAAAAAATTTCTAATTATTTGGACTTACCTAAAGAAAATTATAGGGGTCAATATCTATTTGAATTCTTACACCCTTCCTACTTTTTAATGTTAGTACCCAGTTTTTTAAAAACCTCTGTATAGGAAAATCTTTTTCTGCTTTCACAAGCATTCTTTGTCTATATTTTCCTTTTATCCGAGAGAAGGGTGCAGGCGCAGGTCCAAATATCTGGACGCCCGAGTTTCGTAAATTGGTACTATTATTAAATAATATTTTTCCAATATCTTCAACATTCTTAAGGTTTGCACCTGATAAGATAATGCCAGCAAACCTTCCAAAAGGAGGTGCCCCAGCCTTTTCTCTATCGCTTGCCTCAAGGGACCAAAATTTTTCTAAGTCTGCTTCTAGAAGAGCTCTTATCACTCTATGCTCTGGATCATAAGTTTGGATAAGTGTTTCTCCAGCCTTATTTTGACGTCCTGCGCGACCAGATACTTGATTTATTAATTGAAAAGTTCTTTCTGCCGCTCGCAAATCTGCCCCTTGCAGACCTAAATCTGCGTCTATCACTCCCACTAAAGTTAATTTAGGGAAATTATGGCCCTTTGCTACAAGCTGTGTACCTACAATGATATCAATATTTCCATTTTCTATTTCACTCAACTGCTTTCTTAACGACGCCGGAGTAGAAAAAAGGTCAGATGATAAAACTCCTATACGCGCTGTTGGAAACAGCTTGGTTACTTCCTCAGCCAATCTCTCAATTCCCGGTCCAACAACTGACAAAGTATTATCAGAGTTGCACGAATTACATTTATTTGGAATCTTTGAAGTCTTCCCACATTGATGACAGATTAATCTCTCTACAAACCTATGCTGAACCATTCTACTATCGCACTGATCACAACTAATCTGCTCTCCACATGATCTACATATAGTTACTGGAGCATATCCACGTCGATTCAAAAATAATAAGGTCTGTTCACCTTTCTCAAGTTTCTCCTTAATTTTATCCAACAGCGTTGGAGAGATCCATTTCCCAGAACTTAAACTTTCTGATCGCATATCTATAGCAGTTATAGACGGCAATGTTGCTCCACCATATCTCCACTCCAAGTTAACGCCAAAGTATTTACCTTTTCTTGCATTTACCCAGCTTTCTAAAGAAGGTGTAGCTGAGGCTAGTACAACTCTAGCAGTTGATAGCGACCCTCTAAAAACTGCCATATCTCTAGCATTATATAAAACTCCATCATCTTGTTTATAGGAGTGGTCATGTTCCTCATCGACCACAATAAGTCCAAGAGTTTGAAACGGTAGAAATAACGCAGATCTAGCCCCAACAACTAATTGGAGCTTACCCTGGGAGACCATTTTCCAAACTCGCCGACGTTCAGTCACATTAATACCCGAATGCCATTCTCCAGGGCGAGCACCAAATCTTGCCTCAACTCTGGCAAGAAATTCTGCTGTCAAACCAATCTCTGGTAAGAGAACCAAGGCTTGTTTATTTTCTTTAATACAATCTGCTATACATTCTAGATAGACTTCTGTCTTTCCAGAGCCAGTCACTCCATTAAGTAAAATGGTATTACAAGTCCCTGCGCCCCTAATTTTTTTTACTGCTAACGTCTGCTCATCAGTTAACAGTTTATCTTTCACAAATGGATTAAGAGGTAAAAACTCCTGATCTTTAGGAGTATAATCAACAGATATTGCCTCAAGAGATACTAAACCATGAATAACAGATGGACTGACACCACATTTTTTCATAATTTCACTTAATTCAAAGTTTAAATTATGATTTTCTTTTAGAAAGTTTAAAACTTTACTCCTTGAGGTTGTCGGTTTTTTTATCTCATCTGAAGAAAAAGAATATTTTTTATTCATCACTTCAGCGGACCCTAAGTTTGGAACCCGTGTAGCTAACCTAAGGACAGAAGAGAGAGGCGTTATAGTATAGAGAGAAACTTTCTCTAAAAAATTCATTAATTCGTTAGTCATCGGTTTTATTTTAAGTGTCTTCAAAATGACCTTAATTTTATCGGCTTCTAAGTTAATAGTACTGAGCCCCCATACTACTCCAATAACCTCTTTCTGCCCCAAAGTTACCTGAACATATGAACCTAGATAACAACCTTCTGATGGAGCTTTATAACTTAATGCAGTTCCTATTGGCTGTGTCACCTGAACACTAACAATTTCCCCTTTTTTAAAAAAAGCTGTCATTCTACTTTCTGTACCTCCAATAATACTTTAGAAGCATAGTTAGGTTTAGCAAAGGGTGCGAAAATGAAATTTTTTATAGATACAGCTGAAGTGAAAGATATTATTGAATTAAATAAACTAGGAATAGTAGACGGCGTAACAACCAACCCTTCACTTGTTCTTAAGTCTGGTAAAAACATGGTTGAGGTCATCAAAGAAATTTCAAACCTAGTTGACGGTCCAATATCTGCCGAAGTTGTATCAGCCCAATCAGATGGTATGATCGCTGAAGGTTTGGAGCTACTAAAAATATCAAAAAACATTGCTGTAAAAATACCTTTAACTTGGGAAGGCCTAAAGGCTTGCCAAGTACTAAGTGACAATGGAGCTATGGTTAACATTACCCTCTGTTTTTCAGTAAACCAAGCGCTATTAGCTGCAAAAGCTGGCGCCGCCTTTATATCACCCTTTGTAGGAAGATTAGATGATATCAACGTTGAAGGCATGAGTTTAATAGCTGATATCAAACAAGTTTATGATAATTATAACTTTCATACAGAGATCCTGGTGGCATCAATTAGGACAGTAAATCACATTACAGAAGCCGCCCTTATCGGAGCTGATATTGTTACAGTTCCACCAAAAATAATAAAGCAGTTAGCAGATCACCCTCTAACCAGTGCGGGTCTTGAAGTATTCAATCAAGATTGGTTAAAAACAGGACAAAAAATTATTTAATAATAAATTCCTACAGTTGTGAGAACAAAAATGACCAAAAACTCCGACAAAATAACCGAAATCAAAAAAAAAATAATCTCAAATCCAGAAATTATCTTAGATGATTTAGAGGTAATGAAAGTACTCTTTAATTCATATAGCGAAGCCACCGGAGAAAATATTATTGATTTACGAAGTGTTGCGATAAAAAAACTAGAAGCGAAGATCAAACAGACAGAAACAACAAATCGATCTATTATTGCGGCTGCGTATGAAAATATTTCAGGCTATGAATTAATCCATAAGGCTAGCTTGCTTATTTTAGAGATAGATAATTTTGAAGATTTACAAGTACAGCTTATGCGGACGGTTCAGCCGGCTTTAAAAGTATCTCACATACATATTATGATTGAACAGGAAGAACCTGAGAACACAGCCATAAAATCAAATAATTATATTTCTGTTGTTAAACCTGGGTCAGTAAAAACCTATATAAATTTAGAAAATGAGCTTCTTCAAAAGACTGTTACTATGAGACAAGTATCTTCACCTAACGAACGTATATATGGCCAAAAGGCTCATAGTATAAAATCTGAAGCAGTTATCCAATTGGACCTAGGAGAAAATAAAGTTCCAGCATTACTAATAATTGGCTCTAACACAGCCATCCAGTTTGAGCCTAAAAAAGGCACTGAGCTACTTGAATTTTTTGGGTCTGTTATGGAGCGAGTAATAAAACGTTGGGCCATCTAAAAGTCAACTCACATGGTATTTCTGTTAGCATTAAAAGTTGGCTGTCCAACTTGAAGTCACTAAATAATTTAACGAACAATACGTTAAGTGCATATGAAGCAGATGTAATTAAATTTATTAGTTTTATTGAGTCTCTTCTATCAGAATCTAATGGAAAACACACATTTATTAAGCTGACAAACTCAAATATGAGAAGCTGGTTATCTGCTGAAAAAAAGAAGGGGGTTTCTCCTAGATCTTTAGCAAGAAAACTATCCTCAATAAAAAGTTTTTTTAGATGGTTTTCTGAAATAGAAGGTTTTGACGCTTCAATTATTTTGACAACTAAAGCTCCAAAGTTTCAGAAAAAGCTACCTCGACCATTGTCAAAGCAATCTTCAACTGAAATTATTCAGGTTGTTGGACATCTTGCAGATGAAAAATGGGTATCGGCAAGAGATACAGCAATAATTACTCTCCTATACGGCTGTGGGTTACGTATTTCAGAGGTATTATCATTAAAGCTCAGTGATACCCCTATTCCCGATTCAATCATTATTCTTGGTAAAGGCAGGAAGGAGCGGGTAGTACCAGTTTTACAGATTGCTAGAGAAAGTGTAAAAAATTACCTGAAACTTCTTCCTTTTGAGATTAAGTCTACCGACACAATTTTCAGAGGCGTTCGTGGCGGAGTATTAAATCCAAGGATCGTAACTAGGTTTGTAGAAAAGGCACGACTACAAATGGGCCTTCCTGAAACAACAACACCTCACGCTATGAGGCATTCATTTGCCACCCACCTTCTTGAGGCTGGTGGTGACTTACGTACAATCCAGGAGCTTTTAGGGCATACCTCCTTATCAACAACTCAAACTTATACCGCCGTAAACACAGCTCAACTCATGAAAGTATATGACCAGAGTCATCCATTAAAGGATGGTTAACAGGTAAGTTTTAGATTAAAGATGAATATGAAATCGAGCTTAGAAAAAGACATTTATTTGAAGAGCAATCAAATGAGCATTAAAGTAAAGGCATTATCTGTACACCTTCTTACTGCAACCGGCGCAGTTTTTGCTATGTTGGCAATGTTAGCGGCTGTAGATGAAAAATGGTCTCTAATGTTCGTGTGGTTGGTAGTTGCATTTGCTGTTGACGGGATCGATGGACCCTTAGCAAGAAAATACAACGTAAAAGTAAATGCCCCAAATTTTGACGGGGTACTTCTTGACTTAATTATTGATTATCTAACTTATGTTTTCATTCCCGCATTTGCGCTTTTCAAGTCAGGGCTGTTTGAAGGCTGGACTGGTTGGTTTGTAATCATCATAATTACGTTTGCAAGTGCTATGTACTTTGCTGACAATCGCATGAAAACTAAAGATAATTCTTTTTCTGGATTTCCAGGTTGTTGGAATATGGTTGCAGTTGTAATATTTGCACTTGAACCTAGCTTTTGGATAATTTTAATTATAGTTTCTGGTCTAGCTATAGCAATGTTTTTCCCGCTAAAATTTGTGCACCCAGTAAGAACTCAAAAATGGAGATCTATAACTTTACCTGTTACCCTTGGTTGGACATTTTTTGCAGGGTGGGCAGCATGGATAGACTTTGATGTAAACAGCTGGGCCCATTGGGGTTTAATAATATGCTCATCTTATCTTCTTTTTGCTGGTATAATTCAGCAAATTATTGAACCTAAAACCTAAAAATTATAAAGTTTCTGCTAACGCCTCTTCGCAACGACTACATAGAGCAGAATTCATTGGATCTCCAACCTCCGGTAATACCTTCCAGCAACGTTGGCATTTGTTTCCTTGCGCCCTCTCAAAAACGACTGAAACATCAGTAATTTCATCTAAAATAAATGCACCCTTTGGAGCTGGATCGATAGTGATTTTGATCCCCGAAGTAATACAAATGTCTTCAAATGAGACAGATTCTAAAATCTTTTTTGTTTCCTCATTAACATGAACAAAAGGAGCGGCTTCAAGAGAAGCTCCAATAGTTTTATCTTGGCGTTTTAGTTCTAACGCCCCAGTTACAACTTTTCTCACTTTGCGAATTGTCGACCATTTCTTAGCGAGCTCTGAATTTTCCCAAGTACTTGGAGTCTCGGGGAAATCGTTTAAATGAATTGAACTTTCTACGTCGACAGAGCGTTCTAACCATACCTCTTCCATAGTGAAAACTAGTATGGGAGCCAACCAACTAGTAAGTCGGTGAAATAGAATGTCTAGAACCATTCTGGAGGCTCTACGACGATCAGTATCATTGTCACAGTACAGAGCATCTTTTCTTATATCAAAATAAAAAGAGGATAAATCTGACGTAGCAAAAGAAAATATTTCTTGAAGAGCTCCCTGAAAATCATATTTAGTATAACAATTTTGAACTATCCTATCTATTTCATATACGCGGTGAAGTACCCATAACTCTAGTTCTGGCATTTCTTCATAAGAGATATTGTCACTACTCGTATTAGATTTCAGCGAACCTAATAGGAATCTCATAGTATTTCTTAACCGTCGATAACTATCAGCGACGCCCTTTAGGATTTCTGGCCCTATTCTCAAATCACCACTATAATCTGATTGAGCCACCCATAACCTTAGAATATCAGCTCCATATTGTTTTATTACTTGGTCAGGGGAAACTGTATTTCCAGTCGACTTTGACATTTTCATCCCCTTATTATCTAGGGTGAAACCGTGAGTTAAAACTCCACGATAGGGCGCGTGGCCTCGTGTACCGCAACTTTGCAACATAGATGAATGGAACCATCCTCGGTGCTGATCGGTGCCCTCAAGATATAGATCTGCCAAACCATCCTCACTACCATCGACCCTATCCCGCAAAACAAAAGCATGTGTTGATCCAGAATCAAACCAAACATCTAAAATATCAAAAACTTGTTCATACTCATTCGGATCCACCAAACCAGATAAGAATCTATCCTTTGCTCCATCTTTATACCAGCAATCAGCGCCCTCAACTTCAAATGCCTGTAAAATTCTTTTGTTTACCTCTTCATTACGCAGTAAAAAACTAGGGTCAGTTGAAATCGTTTTCTTTTTGGTAAAACAAGTTAAGGGTACACCCCAAGCTCTTTGCCGAGAAAGCACCCAGTCAGGTCTTACTTCAATCATAGAGTATAGTCGATTTCGGCCAGATTGTGGGGTCCATTCAACTAAGGCATCAATTGATGTTAGAGCCCTCTTTCTTATTGTAGTACCATATTGATCTTGGTTATCTCCAACAATACGATCTATCCCAACAAACCATTGTGGTGTGTTACGAAAAATAATAGGTGCCTTTGACCTCCAGGAGTGTGGGTAGCTATGAGTAATTCTGCCACGTGCTATTATGTTTTTTACTTCAACTAAGCTGGCAATAACTGCTGAGTTAGCTTTACCTTCCTTACCCTTTCTATCAAAAACCTGTAATCCAGAAAAGATCGGTACATGGGCTAGAAACTCTGACTTCTCACCTACATTATAGGTTAAGCGGTCCAACCAATTTCGTTTTACAAAACACTCATAATCATCAGCACCATGACTTGGTGCTGTATGTACAAATCCAGTTCCCGCATCTGCATTAACATGATCCCCGTCAATTAAAGGTACATCATAAGACCAGAAATCATCCAGCTTACTAAAAGGATGAAAACACTGAACATTATCTAGGTCCTCAGGAAAAATATCTATAACTCGCTTAAAATTTGTGGCTCTGGCCTGAGTAAGAGTAGCTTCTGCTAGATCATCTGCCAAAAGGTATAGATCTCCTGCAGCAACCCAGCTTTCCTCTAAAGTACTAATAATTTCATACATGCCATAAGAGATTTTTTTACTGTATGCGATCGCTTTGTTAGACGGAATTGTCCATGGAGTTGTTGTCCAAATTACGATTTTAGCATTTTTAATTTTATCAGGGGCATTTTTTATGTTGAAAGCCACCCAAATTGTATGACTCGTATGGTCATGATATTCAATTTCTGCTTCTGCCAACGCTGTCTCTTCAACAGAAGACCACATAACTGGCTTAGAGCCTTGATAGAGTGTCCCATTCATAAGAAATTTTTGAAATTCTTCAGCTATAACTTTCTCTGAATGAAAATCCATAGTCAGGTATGGGTTTTCCCAATTTCCTGCGATACCTAATCTCTTAAATTCTGAACGTTGAATATCTATCCATTTATCAGCAAATTTTCTACATTCCTGCCGAAAAGCTATTACATCTACCTTATCTTTATCCAGTCCTTTTTTTCGATACTCCTCTTCAATCTTCCACTCTATTGGAAGTCCATGGCAATCCCAACCTGGGATATAGCGAGCATCCTTTCCCATCATTTGTTGTGATCGAACTACCATATCCTTTAATATCTTATTCAAAGCATGCCCTATATGGAGATTACCGTTTGCATAGGGAGGGCCATCATGAAGAGTAAATATCTCTCTCCCCTGCTTTTTTCTTAATTCTTTGTAAATTCCCATTTTTTCCCAACGCTCAAGCCAACCTGGTTCTCTATTAGGTAACCCTGCCCGCATAGGGAAATCTGTTTTTGGTAGGTTTAAGGTCTCTTTGTAATCAGTCTGTGATTCTGTCTTTTCCGAACACATCTTATCATCCTTGATTATTGAAAAAAAATCTGCAATCACAAACACTTTTAACAAGTGCTTCGCTTAACCTGACGTCTTGTTGACTAGACTGTCAGGAAAGTAATTTTGAAAACTAAAACACTTAAATTCATAGCCGGTGATATATGGTAGGTGCCATTACTGGTCAAGTAAATTAAAGCCTAAGGCACTATTTCGTTTAAAAGGAATCATTTTATATCTATCTTTTAACCTGTTATAATTTATATTAGGCAGACATCGTAAATTAAGGTGAAATGACTCAGATATGCCAAAATATGCTTTAAAAATTGAGTATACTGGATCACAGTTTTTTGGTTGGCAGTCACAAATCGGTTTACCAACAATTCAAGGTGAAATTGAAAAGGCTCTGTCATGCTTGGATAAACGTCATCCAAAACTAGTTGCTGCAGGGCGAACAGATGCTGGTGTCCATGCACTAGGCCAAGTAGCACATGTGAACTTATCAAAAAACTGGGACCCATTTCGGTTATCGGAAGCCATTAACTTTAATTTGAAACCTCACCCCATTTCGATTATTTGTGCAGCGGAGGTGGAAGCTAATTGGCATGCACGGTTTTCTGCCATTAATCGATATTATATCTTTAAGTTAATAGTCCGTCGGGCACCACTTACTCATCATAAAAATTTAGTTTGGCATATAAAACATAAATTAGATTTGGGCTTAATGCAGGAAGGAGCTGCATTTCTGGTGGGAACGCATGACTTCACAACATTTAGGTCGACACTCTGCCAAGCTAAGTCCCCAATTCGAACGATTGACTCTATTGAAATTAATAAAATTGATATCCCTAATGGGGTAGAGTACCAGTTTTTTTTTAAAGCTCGTTCTTACTTACATAATCAAATACGGAGCTTTGTAGGTACACTAGAACGAGTTGGGGCAAAAAAATGGACCCCCTTAGAAGTAAGTATAGCTCTGAATGCAAAATCACGCCCAGCTTGTGGACCAGTGTGTACACCCAACGGGTTGTACTTGAAGGAAGTAATTTATTCGTCAGACCCATTTAGACATTAAATAAATATTTTTCTTCATCAACTTATTATTGCTCAAGTTGATATAAAGTAATCTGTTTACTTATGTCTATCCACCATCAATTGCTTTAATGAGCCGATTGCCTTTGCTGGGTTTAACCCTTTGGGGCAAGTTTTTGTACAGTTCATTATTGTATGACAGCTATATAGTTTGAAAGAATCTTCTAATTCATCCAATCTTCTCTCTTTTGCTTCATCTCGAGAGTCTATAACCCACCTATATGCATTTAAAAGAGCTGCTGGGCCCATGTAACGATCACTATTCCACCAGTATGAAGGGCACGCTGTTGAGCATGATGCACACATTACGCACTCATATAATCCATCTAATTTATCTCTGTCTTCGATAGACTGTCTCCACTCCTTCTCTGGTCGTTCGGTTTCAGTTTCTAACCATGGCATAATAGCTGCATGCTGAGCGTAGAAATGAGTCAAGTCTGGGATCAAGTCTTTAACTACTTCCATATGCGGTAATGGATAAATTTTTACATCACCACTAATTTCTTCCATACCACAAAGGCAGGCAAGCGTATTTGTTCCATCTATGTTCATTGCGCAAGACCCACATATCCCTTCACGACAGGATCGCCTAAAGGTCAAAGTTGGATCTATTTCGCTTTTAATTTTTATTAGTGCATCCAGAACCATTGGACCACATGAATCCATATCTACATAATAAGTATCCACTGCTGGATTTTTCTCATCATCAGGATTCCAACGATAAACTCTGAATTTTCGAACATTATTAGAATTTTTTGGTTCTGGCCATATTTTACCATTATTAATTGTTGAATTTTTGGGTAACTTAAGTTCTACCATTTCCTGTCCCTACCTATTTTTGGGGATTGCATATATATATTTTTGACCTCATCCATGAATAGCTCCTGCCCCACAAGCTAATGCAGCTTCTCTTACTGCCTCTGAATATGTTGGATGTGCGTGACAGGTCCGAGCTAAATCTTCTGCAGAAGCGCCAAACTCCATTGCAACGCATATCTCATGAATTAAATCCCCAGCCATTGGTCCTATAATATGAGCACCTAAAATCTTATCACTATTAGCATCTGTTAGAATCTTTACAAAACCCTCCGAAGAGAATGTCGCTTTTGCACGACCATTACCCATAAAGTTAAATTTACCAGCCTTATATTCTATACTTTCCTTTTTAAGATCGTCTTCTGTCTTACCAACACTCGCAACCTCTGGGTGTGTATAAATTACGCTTGGAATTAAATTATAGTTAACATGACCCTTCTGACCCGCAAGCAATTCTGCAACCGCTATACCTTCATCCTCTGCCTTATGTGCCAACATTGGCCCGTCTATCACATCCCCAATAGCATAGATCCCATTAATATTTGTCATCCAGTTATCATCAGTTACCACTCTTCCAGTAGGTGAGACCTTAATATTTAACTCACTTAGCTGAAGGTGATCTATTACTGGTGTCCTTCCAGTAGCAATGAGTACCATACCGGCTTCATCACTATGTTCACTCTTATCAGCATTTTTAATATAATTAACTTTAACTTTGTTTTTAAAAGTTTTTGTACTTGTTACCGCAGCATTCATTTCAAAAGCTATACCTTGCTTTGTTAAAATCCGTTTGAAATGTTTTTGTAGACCAGAGTCCATGCCAGGTGTAATTTTATCTGAAAACTCAATAACTTTAACTGAAGAGCCTAATCTAGAGTAAACAGACCCAAGCTCTAACCCAATCACACCGGCTCCAACGATTATAAGCTTTTCCGGGATACTTTTAGGTGACAACGCACCCGTGGAAGTAACCACCATATTCTCATCAATGTTCACGTTGGGTATTGATGTTGGCTTAGAACCTGAAGCAATTACTATGTTTTTAGTTTGATAAATTTTTTTATCTACCACTACCTCAGTATTGGATTTTATTGTGGCCCACCCCTTAATCATATGAACTTTGTTTTTTTTAAATAAAAACTCAATTCCTTTTGTATTTTGATCTATTACGTCCTCTTTATATTCCATCATTTTTTGTAAATTAACATTTGGAGCTTTACCAACAAGTCCCATTTTTTCAAAGTTATGCTTCGCTTCATATAGCTGATGGCTTGCATAAAGTAGCGCTTTTGATGGAATACACCCAATATTTAGACACGTCCCTCCAAGCTTTTCATTACCCTCAATGCAGGCAGTTTTTAACCCTAATTGTGCACATTTTATAGCACACACATATCCTCCTGGCCCGGAACCAATAACTATTACATCAAAGTTAGTCATAGCTGAAACCCACACTGATGGCGCTGACTTTTAAATAGAATTATCTTAGAATACATTTCACTCTGCCTTCTCATCAATGCTGAAAAATTTAAAAACTAACTTCATTTTTTATCTAAAAGATCTCACAAATCAATTAACAAGCGTCTAGGGTCTTCTAAGGCGTCTTTAACTCGAACTAAAAAAGTAACAGCACCTTTTCCATCCACAACTCGATGATCATAGGTGAGAGCTAAGTACATCATTGGTCGGATTTCTATTTTTCCATCAATAACAACTGGACGATCTTGTATTTTATGCATTCCTAAAATACCTGACTGAGGTGGATTTAAAATAGGCGAACTCATAAGAGAACCATAAACGCCACCGTTTGATATTGTGAATGAACCCCCTTGCATATCCTCTATCATCAAAAGGCCTTCTCGAGCCTTATTAGCTTTTTCTGAGATTTTTTTCTCTAAATCAGCAAAGGATAAAGACTCTGCGTTGTTTATAACTGGAACCACCAATCCAGATGGTGTACCTGTTGCTACCCCCATATTCACATATTTTTTATAAATTATATAATCACCATCAATTTCAGAGTTTACCTCAGGAATTTCAAAAAGAGCATGACAGCAAGCCTTAATAAAAAATGACATAAAACCTAATTTTACTCCATGCTTGGTTTCAAATGAACTCTTATATTTAGCTCTTAAATTCATGACCTCTGTCATATCTACTTCATTATAGGTTGTAAGCATTGCTGAAGTATTCTGGCTTTTCTTTAACCTTTCCGCTATCGTTTTGCGGAGGCGTGTCATTTTAACTCGTTCCTCTAAATTAGAACTCTGGCCCTCTACTTGAGTTGTGGATGGCACGTCAGGAAGTGTCGTATTCGTAGTGGGGTTATTTAAAACTTTCACCACATCTTCTTTCATTATTCTACCATCTCGTCCCGTACCTTTTACGTCACTTACCGATAGACTATTTTCTGTCATTAATTTTATTGCTGACGGAGCATTTTTCAAATTATCATTGGTAATAGTTTCAATATCTGGTTTCGTTACTGAAACGTTTTCAAATACGGAAGAATCACCCTCTTCTCGTTGCTTTATTATATCTTGCTCATTTTTTGTTTCTGTATGTTCATTTGAATTACCTTCCGTGATTTCTGCGAGTAATGCCCCAATAGCTACCGTAGTTCCTTCTCCAGAAATTATTTTTCCTAAGATACCATTTATTGGGGCAGGAACCTCTACAGTAACTTTATCAGTTTCGAGCTCACACATCATTTCATCAACAGCAATTGGGTCTCCAACCTTCTTAAACCAAGTTGCGACCGTGGCTTCGGTTACACTCTCTCCAAGTGTCGGTACGCGTACCTGTATCATTTCTTGCCTCCCAGTGTTAATGCTTCCTCAATCAGAGCATTCTGCTGTATAATATGTTGAGACGCCAAACCGGTGGCTGGCGATGCAGAAGCTGGCCTTCCAACATATAATGCCCGTTTCACTTTTGCCTTGATTTTAGTTAGAACCCATTCAATGTTAGGTTCCATAAAAGTCCATGCACCCTGATTTTTTGGCTCTTCTTGGCACCAGATTATTTCGGCATTTTTGAACCTTTTTAACTCATTAATAGCAGCACTTGATGGAAACGGATAAAATTGTTCAAAACGAAGAATATAGATATCATCAATATCTCTTTTATCTCTAGCCTGCTGTAAATCATAATAAACTTTTCCAGAGCATAGGATCACACGCTTAACCATTGAATCTTTCTTTAACTTTAGCGCTGAACCATCCCTCTCAGCGTCATCATGCAAAATGCGGTGGAAGCTAGAGCCTTTTAAAAATTCAGAAACTTTCGAGGTTGCTAATTTATTTCTTAAAAGAGATTTGGGAGTCATTAAAACCAATGGCTTCCTAAATGAACGATGCATTTGACGCCGTAAAATGTGAAAGTAATTAGCTGGCGTCGAACAGTTAGCCACTATCCAGTTTTCTCCTCCACACATTTGTAAAAAACGCTCCAATCTTGCAGAAGAGTGTTCTGGACCCTGCCCCTCAAACCCATGAGGTAGCAACATAACCAATCCAGACATTCTTAACCATTTAGACTCTCCAGAGCTAATAAACTGATCAAACATAATCTGAGCACCGTTAGCAAAGTCTCCAAATTGAGCCTCCCAAAGAACTAAGGAATTTGGTTCAGCTAAGGAATATCCATATTCAAAACCTAGAACTGCATATTCTGAAAGCATAGAGTCAATTACTTCAAACTTTGCTTGTCCCTCTCTAATATTATTAAGAGGATAATACCGTTGTTCTGTCTTTTGATCCACGAGAGCAGAGTGCCTTTGACTGAATGTTCCTCTTGCTGAATCCTGCCCAGAAAGTCTAACAGGGTATCCCTCTATTAGAAGTGAACCAAAAGCCAAAGCTTCCGCAGTGGACCAATCTATATCGACACTGCCACTAAACATTTTTTGTTTCTCAGAAAGTAATCTCTCTACAGTTCTGTGCGTTTCAAAATTCTTAGGCGTTGCAATTAAGGCCTTACTAATTTCATCAAAGGTTTTTTTTGAAACAAACTTATCACCCCTCTGATACACTTTATTATCTTTTTTCAGATGCGCCCATTTTCCAGCCAACCAATCCGCTTTACTCGGTTTATAGTTTTTTCCTGCCTCAAACTCGTCATTCAACTTTAATTGAAACTCTACCTTGGCTTGCTTCACTTCCTCTAAAGAAACCAAGCCTTCAGCTACAAGTCTCTCCTCATAAATTGCTAAAGTTGTTTTTTGTTTTTTTATTCTGTTATACATTAATGGGTTTGTGAACATAGGTTCGTCACCCTCATTATGGCCAAAGCGCCGGTAGCAAATTATATCTAAGACTACATCCTTATGAAATGTTTGTCGAAATTCAGTAGCGACTTTAGCTGCGTGAACTACTGCCTCAGGATCATCCCCATTAACATGAAATATTGGTGCTTCGACCATTAACGCAATATCTGTCGGATACGGGCTTGATCTACTAAGATGTGGTGCTGTTGTAAAACCTATTTGATTATTCACAATTATATGGATCGTTCCTCCAGTCTTGTGACCACGTAAACCAGATAATCCAAAACCTTCCGCTACTACACCTTGCCCAGCAAAAGCTGCATCACCATGTATAAGAACAGGTAAAACACGACTGCGCTCATGATCATTTAATTGATCTTGCTTTGCTCTTGCCTTTCCTAATACGACGGGGTTAACGGCCTCAAGGTGTGAAGGGTTAGCCGACAATGAAAGATGGACCGAATTACCATCAAATTCACGGTCTGAAGAAGCTCCTAGATGGTACTTAACATCCCCAGAACCATCTACATCCTCAGGTTTAGAACTACCACCCTGAAACTCATTGAAAATTGCTTTATAAGGTTTTGCTAATACGTTTGCTAAGACTGATAGTCTTCCTCGGTGCGGCATGCCAATAATTATATCTTCAACTCCCCTAGCCCCACCACGTTTTATTATTTGTTCCATGGCCGGAATAAGACTTTCGCCACCGTCAAGTCCAAACCTCTTAGTCCCCATATACTTCACATGAAGGAATTTCTCAAAGCCTTCTGCTTCAACAAGTTTATTTAGAATCGCTTTACGACCCCTTCTTGAAAACTGTACCTCTTTGCCTAACCCCTCAATTCGTTCTTTTAACCAACTTGCTTCTTCAGGGTTTGATATATGCATGTATTGAAGCGCAAAGGTTCCACAGTAAGTTCTCTTAACTATGGATAAAATTTCTCGAATTGAAGCTATTTGCAGACCAAGCACATTATCAATAAAAATTGGTCTATCCATATCAGATTCTTTAAACCCATAACTTTCTGGGTTAAGTTCAGGGTGCTGTGGCTTGTCCCTCATTCCCAAAGGGTCTAGATGAGCAGCCAAATGACCAAGAATTCTGTACGCCCTAATTAACATTAAGGCCCTTATGCTATCTAAAACCGCTCTTTTTAATGTGTCCTCTGACACAGAGCCATCAGAGTTAGAAGTTAACGCACTTAATTTTTCTGTAACTTTTTGAGCCTGATCATCATTGAAGAAATTATCACTCTTATTGCTTTCGTCAGGAGGCCAATCTGTTCTAACCCAGCTAGGTCCAATATTACAATCTTCAGTCAGACCTGGAGAACTTTCTAAATTATCAAAAAAACTTTTCCAACTAGAATGAACTGCATTGTTGTCTTTTTGATACCTCCGGTAAAGGGTTTCGAGATACAAAGTATTATTACCCTGCATCGCTGACGAGGAATCTTGATTTTTATTACTTAACTTATCAGACATAAAACTATCCAACTAATTTTTATAATCTATTGACTACTTTTAAGTGTATCTTCCCAGACGGTAATGGAGCTTATATTTGAGTTAAGTTTCTGACATGGAAAAATGAGAAGATAAACAAAAATATAATAAAAATGTCAAAATAAGTGAATTTGTGATCACAACAAAAAATTATGTGATCACAAAATCTATAAATACCAAAAATTAAATGCTATTTAACGCAAAAAAAGTTGTAAATTCTTAAAGCTTACAAACTCTTGTCTATATTCTTACATGCCGCAACCAGCGCTTCGACTGCACTTACCGACTTATCAAACATCACCTGCTCGTCTTTTGTAAGGATTATCGGCACAACTTTTTCGACACCGTTAGCTCCAATAATCACAGGCACCCCCACATAAAATCCGCTTAAGCCAAACTCTCCATCAACATAGGCTGCACAAGGCAGTACTCTTTTTTGGTCCTTAAGATAAGCCTCTGCCATTTCTATCGCAGCAGTAGCTGGAGCATAAAATGCTGAGCCATTGCCCAATAAACCAACTATCTCTGCACCACCATCTCGAGTTCTCTGTACTAGCTCTTCCAGTCTATCTTCCGTAGTCCACCCCATTTTAATTAAGTCAGGCAATGGCACTCCACCCACAGTTGAGTAACGAGTCAAAGGAACCATTGTGTCCCCATGCCCTCCCAACACAAATGCAGTAACGTCTCGCATTGACACATTGAACTCTAGACTTAAAAAATGCCTGAACCTTGCCGAGTCAAGAATTCCAGCCATACCGCAAACTTTTTCATGTGGAAGCCCAGAAAACTCCCTTAACGCCCAAACCATCGCGTCCAGTGGGTTTGTAATACATATAACAAAAGCATTAGGCGCAAACTCTTTTATACCTTCCCCCACTGCCTTCATTACTTTTAAATTGATACCCAGTAGATCGTCACGACTCATACCAGGTTTCCTTGGGACTCCAGCAGTTACAATACAAACATCAGCATCCTCTATATCCTTATAGTCAGAAGTACCTTTGAGTTTTACGTCAAATCCTTCAGAAGGCCCTGCTTGGGCAATATCCAGTGCCTTACCTTTTGGCGTACCCTCGGCTATATCGAAGAGAACTATATCACCCAATTCCTTTAACGCAGCCAAATGTGCAAGAGTTCCTCCAATTTGCCCAGCTCCTATTAAAACTATTTTAGATCTCGCCATTTGTAATATTCCCCTATTTAATAATTTCGGTTTCAGACCTAGACTTTTGAGTAGAGTCGCGCAAGGCTCGGGTGGTAAATAATTTGGTTTTAAGCATATATGGATATTAGTGCATTTTTTATTTTACTATTAATCCTTGCTGTACTCCTAGCTGGTATTTCAAAAGGGGGCTTCGGTAGCGGAGCATCTTTTATATGCATACCCATTCTTGCTCTTGTGATTGAACCCACTCAAGCATTAGGGATTATGTTGCCATTACTAATGGTAATGGATGCTGTTTCTTTAAAGCTGTATTGGAAAAAATGGGATCATAATAACGCAAAGGTAATCATTCTGGGAGGCTTACTTGGTGTAATTATAGCTATCTTTTTTCATCGAGTAGCAAGCACTAACCTGATACAAATACTTCTTGGGTTAATCTCAATAGGTTTTGTTTGCTTTGAAGTACTAAAAAACTCCTTCATACTTAGAATAAGTAGAATGACTTTTAATAACAAAATAGGCGTATTTATTGGCATCAGTGCCGGCTTCACTAGCTTTATAAGTCACGCAGGTGGACCACCGGTGGCCTTATTTCTTTTATCCCAAAAAATGAGTAAAACACTTTATCAGTCCACTACAGTAATTTCATTTTGGGCAATAAATATTTTTAAGGTTGTGCCTTATAGCTTTTTAGGTTTTTTTACTTGGGAAACTATAAAAATTGACATATTATTAGCACCCATTGCAATTTTCGGCACAATAGCTGGCGCTCATGTTCATAAAATTATACCAGAGTCGTTATTTTTTATTTTTACATATATTTTGTTATTTTTAGCGGGAACAAAACTCCTTTATGATGGGATTCTGACATGAATAAATCCCTTCAAATGGATTCAAAAAAAGTTCAATTTAATTACTATCATTTATGATTTAAAACTAACTAGGTAAAAATTATTAGTTCGACCAGTATAATCTATTAAAACTATTTCACGCATCATTGATAATCTTACTAAAAACTTGGGACCACAGGAAAAGGAAGTTAACAAATATGTGCCAAAATACCGCAATAATAGATTGTTACCGGGAGTGACACTACCGTTTTTTGTGTTATCTATGTTTTAACTTATCTTTTCTTTAGGATTTTAAATGAAAGAACCAACGAAGAACAAACGGCCTCTTTCACCCCATTTATCGATTTATAGACCTGAATTCACTTCAGTAACATCAATTTTTACTCGTATAACTGGGAATGCACTCTTAATCGCATCGCTACTAATAGTGTGGTGGATTTTCGCTGTTTCAGTAAGCTCAGAACACGTTCAGACTGTAAATAAGATATTAAATAGCTGGTTTGTCAAAATAATATTGTTTTTATCCCTTTGGGCATTTTGGTACCACTTTTTAGCGGGGCTGAGGCACTTATATTGGGATACTGGCCGCGGATTTGATCTTATCCATGCAAAATATCTTGCATATGGCGTGATAGCGGGATCTTTCATTCTAACATTATTGACAGCAATTAGTCTCTGAAAGAAAAAATGAATTATTTTAAAATTATAAATCCAAGAGTATTTTTTCAAAAACCTGGTAATGGCACAGACAAACATATTCGAATGATAATCACATCAGTTATTTTAGCCGTAGTAGCTCCAATTTTTATTTTCACTTTTGGTAAGATATTGGGTTCTAGCTATGAAGACGCAAATATTTTTTTCTTAAAACCTACCAACGCCATTGTAGTAATTCTAACTATGTGCGTAGGTTTGCTACACTTTAGATTTGGTGTACAAACTTTAATTGAAGATTATGTAAGGGGTTCAGCGAAAACGGTACTCCTAACTATAGCAAGTTTAATTTGCTACAGTGCAATTGCTATAACTTTTATTTCAATAATCCGAATCTACTTCTAAACTCCTGGAGACAATCGCAAATGCAATCTTATAAATATGAAACCCATGAATATGATGTTGTAGTTGTGGGGGCTGGTGGTGCCGGACTAAGGGCCACTTTAGGTATGGCAGAGCAGGGTTTAAAAACTGCCTGTGTAACAAAAGTATTTCCAACCAGATCTCACACAGTTGCAGCTCAGGGAGGAATAGCCGCATCTCTCTCAAATATGGGTCCAGATAATTGGCAGTGGCACATGTACGATACAGTAAAAGGCTCCGACTGGCTTGGTGATACTGACGCGATGGAGTACCTGGCGAGAGAAGCTCCTAAAGCCGTTTATGAGTTAGAACACTATGGGGTACCTTTCTCAAGGACAGAGGAAGGTAAAATATATCAACGGCCTTTTGGGGGACATACAACAGAGTTTGGTGAAGGGCCTCCTGTACAACGAACATGCGCGGCGGCAGATAGAACAGGTCACGCAATGCTACATACTCTTTACGGACAATCATTAAAGAATAATGCCGAGTTTTATATCGAATACTTTGCTATTGACCTTATAATGACGCCCGACGGCACTTGCACAGGTGTTTTATGTTGGAAATTAGAAGATGGAACTTTACATCTTTTTTCAGCAAAAATGGTTGTTTTAGCGACTGGTGGGTACGGTCGTGCATACTTTTCTGCAACCTCTGCACACACTTGTACTGGAGATGGAGGAGGCTTAGTTGCAAGAGCAGGATTACCTCTACAAGATATGGAGTTCGTTCAATTCCATCCAACAGGAATATATGGTGCGGGCTGTTTAATTACCGAAGGTGCCAGAGGCGAAGGTGGATATCTAACTAATTCCTCAGGTGAACGTTTTATGGAACGGTATGCCCCAACCTATAAAGATCTAGCTTCTAGAGATGTTGTATCAAGATGTATGACTATGGAAATCCGTGAGGGTCGCGGGGTAGGCGAGCACTCAGACCATATTCATCTTAACCTCAACCATCTTCCTGCTGAAACTTTAGCAACTAGGTTACCAGGAATATCAGAAAGTGCTCGAATTTTTGCAGGTGTTGATTTGACAAAAGACCCCGTCCCTGTTCTTCCAACTGTGCATTATAATATGGGCGGAATCCCAACTAATTATTGGGGTGAAGTTTTATCTCCAACAGATACTGATCATGATCGAGTGGTTCCAGGGTTAATGGCTGTCGGAGAAGCAGGGTGCGCGTCTGTTCATGGAGCAAACAGATTAGGCTCTAATTCTCTGATAGATTTAGTAGTTTTTGGGCGGGCAGCAGGTATTCGAGCAGGCAAAGTTGTAGACAGAAAATCTCCTAACCCTACAATTTCTTCAAATGAGGTTGATAAAATATTAAATAGATTTGATAACCTACGTTATTCAAAAGGCGCTATTCCTACCGCTGATCTTAGACTTGAAATGCAAAAAACAATGCAATCTGACGCTGCAGTCTTCAGGACTGACAAGACTTTAGCAGAAGGTGTAGAAAAAATGAAAGCCGTATCTAAAAAGATGTTGGACATCCAAGTTACTGATCGTTCAATGATTTGGAATTCTGACCTTATGGAAACACTAGAGTTAACAAATTTAATGCCAAATGCGATGGCAACTATTGTCTCGGCAGAAGCCCGAAAAGAAAGCCGCGGAGCACACGCGCATGAAGACTACCCTGAGCGAGATGATGAAGGGTGGCGCAAACACTCCTTAGTGTATTGTGGAGAAAGCACATCATTAAAATACAGAGATGTACACCTAAAGCCTTTAACACAACAAAAAGACGGTGGCATCGACCTAAAGAAAATTGCTCCAAAAGCACGGGTTTACTAAAAACTTTAAGTTCATATTCTAATTAGAGCTGGCAAAACCATTTAGAACAAGGGTTTGGGCAATTCCAAGTCCCAATTTACGGGTATTTTCAGAGTTCAAATGCAATCCATCTATTGGGTCTGGCTCGCAAAAACTAGAGGCATCTGCAAAATATGTATCCTGCTCAGCCGCCAAGTCTCCATATAGCTTAGACAGTTCGGGCAACCACAGTGTAAGATCATTCAATTCGGGATGACCTTCTCCTTTCACAGAAGATAATGGCAAACAATTTGGAGGAGAGACTATCATCACTTTAGGAGGCTTGGTATTAGGCACAGAACTTCCTGTAGCTAACGGCAAATCTCTCACAGTAGAAATCAAAGCCCGCATTGCATTGGCTGTATCTTGTGGCTTGCGTCCAGCTAATGCAAAAGGGTCATTCGTTCCCAGCGCTAAAATAACAAGATCCAATGGGGCAGCTTGTTGCAGCGCTACAGGTAAGTACGTTAAACCATTTCGTCCGGGTTTGTCTTCAAATTCAAGATCTGTGGTCCTTCCTCCAAGGCCAGCTTCCCATACGGTTACACCTTGTAAAGTAGCAGCAAGAACATTTGGCCAACGATCTACAAAACGGTGACGATCTTTTTTGCTCGCATTACGCCCCCAAACAAGAGAATCTCCAAAAACTAATATTGACTTCATTAAGAACCTTTCAGCTACTAATTAAATATATTTAAAAACACAGGGGCATAAAACTGGCAAGAGTTTAGTATTGATGTGGATTTAGTATTTTATTTAATCTTTTAAACTATTGAGCCAAAAGTTTAAGGCCTTGTGTGACATCAGCTTTAACAGCCAAACGTAAACTAGGCTCATCACCTAACTTCAAAGCCTCTATAATCGATTGATGGTGTTGGGGAGAATTAGTTCGCTGCAATTTACCATATAAACTCCTCATCGTTGGACCCAACTGTAACCAAACCGTTTCCAATAGAGCAAGTGTCGCTGGCGCTTGAGCTCTCAAATATAGAGACCTATGAAATTCTAGATTATACCTGATATAATCTACAGAGCTCTCCGCCCTTATGGCCTTCCCAATAAAATCGTTAGTAGTTTCTAATCTTTCTATTAATGCTGAATGAGCGCGCGGCAGCGCACGAGTTGCAAGGTCTGGTTCCAAAAGGGCGCGTAACGAGGCCAACTCCTCTATTCGATCGTTTGTTAACTCTGGTGTAGAAATTCTACCAGAAATAGAGAGGTTTAATGCGCCTTCTGCTACTAAACGCCTTACTGCTTCTCGGATCGGAGTCATAGAAACCCCAAACTCTTTCCCTACTCCTCTTAAGGTCATAGAGGTTCCAGGAAAAACCTCTCCATGCATTATTAGAGATCTCAAACGCCGATAAATATATTCATTTGCAGAACCTGTAGGAACCTCGGAGTTAACTTCCAAACCTAAGCTAAACTGTTTTAATTTACCTTTACTCATGTCAGTATGTGATCACAAAATTAAATAATAGCAAACCCCTAAAATTGATATGAATGTAGTCTTTCACCATTTTGCTTTAGCCAGAACCTAAATTCTTTATAATTCGGCATTAATGCTTCCACCTGCTTCCAAAAATTAATTGAGTGATTCATTTCTACTAAATGACTAACCTCATGAACTACCAGGTAATCTAAGACAGACTTTGGTGCTAAAACAAGTCTCCAGGAGTACGAAATATTACCTTCTACACTACATGAACCCCACCTAGACTTTGTATCCCTTATAGTGATCCTGCAGTATTTTTTTTCAATCAATTTAGTATAATAATCTGTCCGTTCACAAAACCTTTGGCGAGCTAACTCAATCAAAAATGTTTTCAAACGAAGGTTAAAGTTTTTCTCTTTAAGCGGTGCTATTATAGTACCTTCCTTAAGTATTATTTTTTTTCCATCACCAGCTATTATTGTATGTGGAACTCCCCCTATTGGCAAAACAGTTCCATGTTCTACCAAAACTTTTTCAATTTTGTTCACTAACTGCTTACGGATCCATTCTACTTTCTCACATGCAAATTTTTTAGCATCTTG
>ENA-ORDR01000372-ORDR01000372.1-marine-metagenome-genome-assembly--contig:-NODE-372-length-23122-cov-5.670905_pt1 | contig 23122 bp, 25 predicted proteins | sample MGYA00240993_ERZ508538 | MGnify/ENA primary metagenome ERZ508538 (study PRJEB26207, sample SAMN05421999) | marine metagenome | isolation source: Monterey Bay, California, USA | place: USA:Monterey Bay... | reverse complement strand
TCTTCTTTATCGCACGAGGATAAGAAAAGTAGAAAGAAAGGTAGAATAAGTTTATGTAAATTTTTTTTCATAACTTTATTTAACATTTTTATTTCATTTAGTATCTAAATAAGTAGTAATAATAAATAACTTTAATTGATAAAGGAGACAAAAGTGACAGAAAAAAAATATAGAGTAATTCAATGGTCTTCTGGAAATGTTGGCAAGGCTTCAATTAGAGGAATTTGTAACAGAAGTGATCTTGAGCTTGTTGGCCTTATTGTTTCAGATGAAAAGAAAAATGGCTTAGATGCTGGTACTATTTCTGGTATCGATGAAATAGGTGTTTTAGCATCTACCAATATTGAAGAGGTTTTATCAATAAAAGCAGATTGTGTAAATTATACACCTCTAGCATCTCTTAGATTGGGTGATGATCCAGATGCTGATAAAAAGAATATTTTATTCTTATTGAGAAGAGGTTTTAATGTTGTCACTACAGTAGGGTTTTTATATCCAAAGGCTTTCGGTGAAGACTTTGAAAAAGAAATTCAAGATGCTTGTTTAGAAGGTGGCTCCAGTCTTCATGGAACAGGAATTGCACCAGGTTGGCTTTCTGATCTAGTTCCACTTACAATGAGCGGAATGTCAGAAGAAATCTCAGAAGTTAGAGTAACTGAAAGTTCTGAATTTTCATATTATCCGTCTGAGGAAATAGTCTTTGATACAATGCTAATGGGAAAATCTCTTCAACAATATGAACAGGAATCAGTTCGATACGAAGGTTGGATAACAGGACTTTTTAGTGAAGCAATTTATCTTATAGCCGATGGAATAGGATCAAATATTGTAAACATAGAAAAAAGTATAGATCTTATAACATCTAATGAAGACAAAGAAATTGCTGCTGGAGTAGTAAAAAAAGGTACAATTTCAGGACAAAGAAGAAAATGGATAGGACATTGTGATAATAATGTTGAGATTATTCAAGAAGCTATATGGAGGGCATACCCTGATGCAGCACCAGAGTGGGATGAACCTGTTGGAATGTGCGTTGAGATAAAAGGTAAGCCTAATATGAAAATTAATTTTGATCATGGATGGAATGATGACCCCTTAGTGTCAACGGCTCTTCATGGTGTTCATGCAATACCGATGGTTTGTGAGGCTTCACCTGGATTTAAATCTTTCTTAGATCTACCACTTATTTCTTCAAAATTTAATTAATTTGATTTAGAATTTTTAAATAGGTAAATTTTATTATGGTAGATTTTAATTACTTTTTGGTTTTTGGCTTAGGCTGCTTGTGGCTAGGATCTCAAATTATTTGGGTTGCTGGTTTACCACGACAGCTTCAATCTGGAGAAAAGAAAACTGCAGAAAAAGGTAGCCCTCAGGCCTTCATGCTTTTTTGGTTTGATCAATATGCGTGGATTGGAATTTTACTTTCTATATCTGGCGCTATCTCTTCAATTTTAGGAATAGTATCATGATTACTTTACTTTACGCTGGTATATTAGGTTTGCTCTCAGTTTTACTTGCCAATCAGGTACTCTATGTTCGTCTTAGAGGTGATAAAGAAGAGAGTTGGAGAGCTGATTCAGTCTTAAGAGTACAGGCTAACTTTGTTGAAAACGTTCCTTTAGCCTTAATTATCTTATACCTTTTTGAAACTGTTTCATTTGCTAATTACATTGTCCATATTTTCGGGATCGCGCTAGTCATTTTTCGATTATTGCATGCGTGGGGTTTGGGAAATAATCAAGGGGCTAATTATCCAAGGCTGATAGGTGCTCAAGGTACTTTTTTATTAATATCGATAATGTCTGTGGCAGGTATTTACTTATTTTTTTCCTCTTGATTTAATTATTTAAATCTCTTGGCCTTATAAATTTTATTAATTCTAATTTTTTATTTCCAAGATCATGCCAATCGTCATTTCCTAATTCAATAATGCTGATTGATGCAGTTGGATAGCCTTCTTCTAGATCAGAATGACTGCTATTTTGGCTTAAATTCAAAGTTAATTCGTGAATACCTGGGTTATGAGCAACAAGTAGGATAGTTTCTTCATCGCTTGCATTTTTAATAATACAATCAGTAATTTTCTTTGGTTCTGCTAAGTATAAACTCTCATCATAAAGTGTTGGAGATTCTATGTTTAGCCTTATTAGATGACCAAGTGTTTCTTTAGCCCTAATAGCTGTCGAACATAAGATAAGGTTTGGAATTTTATTCTTTAATATAATTTCAGCCATCATTTTGGCTTCATTTTTACCTTCATTATTAAGGCTTCTATTAAAATCATCAATTCCAATTTCTGCTTGAGCATGGCGCCATAGTATTAATTTTTTAGTTATCGAAATACTCCCTTTAAAATCTATTTTTTTACTTATAAAAAAATATATTAAATTTTTATAATAAACTATAAAAATTAATATTGATTTTTTAAAAAAAATTATATATCCACAAAATATAACTCGAAAAGAGCTTGGTATGAAAAACTTATTTTTAAAAAGATTTTTCAAATTACATGTTTTTATTTTATTAAATGTTATAATTAATACTCAATCTTTTGGTGCAAATATTTATGGAAGATTGGATTTCTCTTTAAATGAAATTAATAAATTTTCATTAGGCTCTGAAACTAAGGCGGTAAGCAATTCATCTCGATTAGGTTTAAAGGGTAAACATATTTTTGAAAATGGCTTTTCAGCAATTTATCAATATGAAACACAAATTGATCCTATTGATAGAAGTCCAAATTTTAAGGATCGTAATAGTTACATCGGATTAAAAGGATATTTTGGTAAGTTTATTATAGGCATTCATGATACTCCTGTTAAGCAATCCCAAGCTACAGTAGATCTTTTTAACGATACAGCTGGGGATATTAAAAATATTCTTTGGGGTGAAAATAGAAGTAAGAAAGCTGCCCAATGGAATTCTCCAAAAGTTAAAGGTTTAACTTTATCGACAATGTTAATCTTAGAGCAGGGGGGTGAAGAAGCTTTTTCAACCAATCTTATGTGGCAGGGCAAGTTATTGGGAAATAAAGCACATTTTTCTATTGGATTTGACTCTGAGGTACCTCAAAAAGGATTGATATTTGATACAACAAGAATTGCTGCAACTATACCAATAGGAAAACCTCTTATTCTAGGTTTAATTTGGCAAGAATCTAAAGATACTTTGGGTAATTTCAATGATGATGGATACGTTATTTCATTAAAGACATTATTATCAAAGAAATTAGCATTTAAATTAATGTACGGTAAGTCTGACATGGTACAGGCTGGAGGTGAATTAACTGCAATTGGCTTTGATTACAAAGTCGCAAAGCCTTTAAAATTATACTTAAATTATATAGATAAATCATATGAAGATTCTTCTAAAGAATCAGAACATATTATGATTGGTTTACAATATAATTTTAATATAGAAATTTTTTAATCTTAGGTAAGATAAAAGGAGAAAAATGAAAAATACTTTTAAATTATCTATTAAGGCAGTTTTCCTGTCGTTAATTTTATCTTTTTTATTCACGATTAAAGCTGAAGATCAAATTAAGATTGTCGGTTCATCAACTGTCTTTCCTTTTTCAACAGCTGTAGCGGAAGAGTTTGGAAGAAGTTCTGCCTATAAAACTCCTATTGTTGAGCAAACTGGATCCGGAGGAGGAATGAAACTTTTTTGTTCTGGAATTGGTTCACAGTTTCCTGATATTACGAATTCTTCGCGTCGAATAAAGATTAAAGAATTCAAGAACTGTACTGATAGGGGAATTAAAATTCTTGAGATAAAAATTGGTTATGACGGCATTGCACTTGCAAACTCAAGAAAAGGCTATCTTTTTGAGCTTACGACAAAGGATATTTTTTTAGCCTTAGCTTCTGAAGTTCCTTTGAAATCTGGAAGTTCTGAATTGCAGAAGAACCCTTATCAAACTTGGCAAGATGTTAATCCAAATCTTCCGGATATTAAAATTGAAGTACTTGGCCCTCCTCCCACGTCCGGAACAAGGGATGCTTTTGTTGAATTAGCAATGGAAAAAGGTGCAAAATCTATCCTCTCACTTGAAGAATTAAGGACTAGCTCAAAGAATGGAAAAATTGAGTTTGAGAAAATAGCTCATACTATTCGAGAAGATGGAGCTTTTATCGAGGCTGGCGAAAACGATAACTTAATTATTCAAAAGTTAATTCAAAATCCGAATGCAATAGGTATTTTTGGTTTTAGTTTTTTAGACCAGAACACTGATAAAGTTCAGGGGTCGATAGTAAACTCGGCAATTCCAAGCTTTGATAATATCCTTCAAGGAAAATATCCAATTTCTAGATCTTTATTTTTCTATGTTAAGAAAAATCATATTAGGATGAAGCCATCTCTCAAAGAGTATGTTAAAGAATTTACAAGTGACAACGCAATGGGCCCCTATGGATATTTAATTGAAAAAGGCCTTATTCCGCTATCAGATGAAGAATATATGAAATATAAGACAACTAGTGATAAATTAATTGAATTAAAGCTTGAATAGTTAAGTTAATTAATTTTGGAGGGTAACTATTATTACTGATCTTTTAATAAGCTTATCATTGATACTTTCACTAGGTATAATCGCCTTTGGTATAGCCAGAGGGAAAGCAAAAGCTCAATTAGAAAATAATGAACCTCTTAGATCTATGCCTGTTTATCATGGATTATATGTTTCCTTATGGACAATACTGCCTTCAATTTTTTTAGTAATTTTATTTCTTATTTTTAATAAAAGTATTTTTGACTTTTTAATAACTCCTTTTATCTCTGCATCAACAATAAGTTTGGGATTAGATGAAGTAATATATGCAAAAAACTTTCTCATAAGTAATATTTCAAACTTAAATAATTTAACTAATAGTGAATTTCTTAGTAATGAAATGGCCCTTTCACTTTATGATAGATACACACAAGGCCGACTGATTGCATTTGGCTCATTTATAATTTTATCTATTACTTTTTTATCTGTAACTCTCAATAAATTATCAGTTAGATTTGATGCTAGAAGAAAAGTTGAGAGTATCTTTAAATTTATCTTTTTTCTCTTTTCGACTATGGCTGTTTTAACAACAATCGGAATAATATTATCCTTAATTTTTGAGACTATAAGATTTTTCTCTCAAGTAGGCTTTTTTGACTTTATATTTGGAACACATTGGTCGCCACAAACTGCCATTAGAGAAGATCAGGTTGGTTCGTCAGGTAGCTTTGGCGCAATACCTCTTTTTACTGGAACACTTCTTATAACAGCTGTTGCAATGTCTATTGCAGCACCATTAGGACTTTATTCAGCAATATTTTTATCTCAATATGCAAAACCTAAAACAAGGGACTGGTTAAAACCTATTCTTGAAATTTTAGCAGGAATACCAACTGTTGTTTATGGTTTTTTTGCTGCACTTACTGTTGGCCCGTTCGTTAGATCTTGTGGAGAATATTTTGGATTAACTGTGGCAACTGAATCTGCCTTAGCTGCTGGCGCAGTAATGGGGGTGATGATAATTCCTTATGTATCGTCTCTCTCTGATGACGTTATGTCTGCTGTTCCGGTTTCTCTTAGAGATGGATCACTAGCCCTAGGGGCCACAAAATCTGAAACTGTTAAAAAGGTAATATTCCCCGCCGCCTTGCCAGGTATCGTAAGTGCACTTCTTTTGGCCGTATCAAGAGCTATTGGAGAAACAATGATTGTTGTTATGGCTGCAGGTTTAGCAGCTAACCTCACTATAAACCCTCTTTCTGCTGTAACAACAGTAACAGTCCAAATTGTTACTTTACTTGTTGGCGACCAAGAATTTGATAGTGCAAAAACTTTAGCTGCTTTTGCATTAGGATTAATGTTGTTTGCTATTACTTTAATTTTAAATATTTTCGCAATGATTGTTGTTCGCAGGTATAGAGAACGTTATGAATAAAAATAATTTTCAAAAAAGACATAGGGCAGAAAAACGTTTTAAAGCATATGGTTTATTTTCTCTTCTTGCAGCCGCTACTATGCTGGCTATTATTATTGGCTCTATGGCTTATAAAGCTGTTCCAGCTTTTAATAATTATACTTTAAATCTTGAGATTGATATGAGTAATCTATCCCCTTTGGATAAGGTTGAAGATATCAATTATAGAGGACTTATAAGAGATTCTCTCTTTACTATTTTTCCAGAAATACAGGATCGTTCAAAAAAAAGAAAACTATCAAAACTAATTTCTTCAAGTTCTGGCTATAGTTTGAGAGATTTTATTATTGAAAATCCGTCCTATATTAATAAAAAATTCTATTTTAATGTTTTATTTACAGATGACTCTGATCTTTTTTATAAGGGTTATGTAGATACTAGTCTTCCAGAAAATGAGAGAAGAATCGATAATGACGAAGTTTTATGGCTTGAAAATTTATACTCTCTCGGCAGAGTGCAGAATAAAATTTCTAGTAATTTATTTTTAAATGGTGATAGTCGAGAACCAGAGACTGCAGGTTTTTTTGGAGCTACTATAGGATCCTTAATAACTATTTTTGTAACTCTTATTTTGAGTTTCCCAATTGGTGTTTTCACAGCTATATACTTAGAAAATTTTGCAGTTAAAAATCGAATAACTGATTTTATTGAAGTTAATATTAATAATTTAGCAGCTGTACCTTCAATAATTTTTGGACTTTTAGGTCTAGCAGTTTTTATCAACTTCTTTGGGATGCCAAGATCAATTCCCTTGGTTGGTGGATTGGTCTTATCATTAATGACTTTGCCAACAATAATAATTACAACGCGATCTGCTCTTCAGTCCGTTCCTCCTTCAATCAGGGAAGCGGCACTTGCCATGGGTGCATCAGAAATGCAGGTTGTATTCCAACACCTTTTACCAGCAGCATTGCCAGGTATTTTTACAGGGACAATTATTGGCCTTGCTAGGGCTTTCGGTGAATCTGCTCCATTATTATTGATTGGAATGGTTGCTTTTATTGTTGATATACCAGGCAGTATTAATGATCCAGCTACAGCCCTTCCGGTTCAAATATATATTTGGGCAGATAGTCCAGAGAGGGCTTTCGTAGCAAAAACAAGTGCTGCGACCTTAATTTTAATTGGTTTATTGATAATAATTAATTTAGTTGCTGTTATTTTAAGAAAAAGATACGAAGTAAAATGGTAGTTATTTATTTTAAAGATATTTTTTGGAAAAAGATAATATGAATGCTTCATCCTCAAACAAATCACTAATAAAGTGTTCAGATGTAAATGTTTATTATGCTGATCAACAGGCTCTTTTTAATATCAATCTTGATATAAAAGAAAAAGAAGTGACTTCCCTTATAGGCCCTTCTGGGTGCGGTAAGTCAACCTTTCTAAGATGTATTAATAGAATGAATGATGTTATTGATATCTGTAGAGTAGAAGGTTCTATAGAAATTGATGGTCAAAATATTTATGATACGGAAGTTGATGTTGTAGAGTTAAGATCCCGTATCGGAATGGTTTTCCAAAAACCAAATCCATTTCCAAAGTCCGTTTATGATAATGTTGCTTATGGACCAAAATTACACGGAAGAATATTGCATCAAAGCGATCTTGATCGTAAGGTGGAAGAGAGTCTCGAGAGAGCTGGATTGTGGGCTGAGGTTAAAGATAGACTCCAAGAACCTGGTACAAGTTTATCTGGTGGACAACAACAAAGACTTTGTATTGCTAGAGCAATAGCAATTGATCCATCTGTAATTTTAATGGATGAACCTTGCTCTGCGTTAGATCCTATTGCTACGGCAAAGATCGAAGAGCTAATTGATGAGCTAAAAAGTAAATATACTATTACGATTGTAACTCATTCGATGCAGCAAGCGGCCAGAGTTTCACAAAGAACTGCTTTTTTTCATCTCGGGAAGTTAATTGAGGTTGGAGATACGGAGAAAATTTTTAGGAGCCCAGATCACGAACAAACTGAGGCTTACGTTACTGGAAGGTATGGATAAAGGAATTATTATGACTGAAGAACATATTGTAACATCATTTGACGACGAGCTTACCGAGCTTACTGACGGGCTTGTGAATCTTGGAAATTTAGCTCAGGTCGCTTTATCAAATGTTGAGATGGCATTAAAAACAAATGATCATAATCTTGCTCAAGAGACAATTGATGCAGATAAAAAAATTAATGAATTAGAGTTAAAACTTGAAGAAATGACCTTCAATATTTTAGCTAAAAGGCAGCCAATGGCTAATGATCTAAGGAATGTTTTTTCATCTGTTAAAGTTTCTCTTTTTTTAGAAAGAATTGGGGATATGTGTAAGGGAGTTTGTAAAAGAATTGTTAAGGGCGACTTGTTAAATGCAAAATCTCCAAAAACTATAGATGCACTTGTTGATTTAACCAATGATGTCCAAAAAAATCTTGATTTAGTTTTAGAAGATTATGCTCAAGGTAAAGCAGACAATGCATTGAAGGTTTGGAGATCAGATATTAAAATAGATTCTTCATACGCAAGTATTTTAACTGCAATTTTAGATGATATTAGAAATAAGCCTGAGGCAATTGAAGCCTTGGTACCTTTATTTTTTATTGCCAGATATCTTGAAAGAATTGGAGATCAGGCTACCAATATTGCTGAAGTTAATCATTTTATAGTAACTGGTGAAGTTTTAACTGACGATAGAAAGATTGAATCAGAAGAAGAAACTGTTTTTTAATTTTTGAATAAAAAATTTAGGACTAGATAGCTATTTTTAGTAGTTACCTATGTTTGCTTTAGCAACTCTTTTGACAGAAAATTTAGCCTTTTTCTTTCTCCTTGAGTCCACTGGCTGATAGGCAAGCTTGGTATGTTCTTCGCAATATACAGAATTTGCGCTTCTTCCTCGCCCACAAAACCTAAAATCTTCATCTGTTGGTTCCCCTATAGGCCATTTGCATATTTTTTCTGTAAGCATAAGAATATTTATTGGTTCACCATCTGCACTTACGGCTGGTTCAGGGGCGGAAAGAGGACTAATATTTTCTGAAAATCTATCTTTTGAGTCAAAGTTTGAAGAAAAGTTAGAAGGCTCTCTATGTCTTACTCTACTTTTAGGCCTAGTTGGACTTGCTCTACCTGCTAATCCAAGTCTATGAACTTTTCCAATAACGGCATTTCTAGTTACATCTCCCAATTCTCTGGCTATTTGGCTTGCACTAAGACCTTCTCCCCATAATTTAGTTAGAATTTCTACCCTATCATCAGTCCATGCCATATTTTGCTCCCAAAGCGATTAAATTTATAAATATATATGGTATACATATTTTTTTTGTCATACAAGATATAGTTTCAAAAAAAGAAAAATAAAGCTTTTTTTTAAAAATTAGCTTTATTTATTCGTATTATTAGCGAGAATGTACAAATGTCAGATAAATCTCATTTTCAATGGATTCAGCCACGTGACCCAGGTTCGATTAACTGGTATGGACTCTGGACACTTTACAAAAAAGAAGTGCAAAGATTTTTTAAAATTTTTCTACAAACAATTGCTGCCCCTATTGCAACTACAATATTATTTATGGCTATTTTTACACTTGCCTTGGGTAATCTTAGGCCAGATATAAATGGTGTTCCATTTGTTGAATTTTTAGCGCCAGGGTTGATTATGATGTCAATTCTTCAGCAAGCGTTTAATCATACATCCTCTTCTTTATTAATTGCCAAAATTCAAGGAAATATTGTTGATATTTTAATGCCTCCTATTTCGGCTGTTGAAATGAATATAGCAATCTCTATGGGCGGGGTTACTCGAGGTGTTGTAGTTGCTCTAGCTTCCCTTCCTTGCATTCACTTTTTATTTGTTGATTTAAGTATAGTTAATTTGTGGGCGATAGTATTTTTTGCAATTTCTGGATCCCTTTTATTATCTTTGTTAGGAATTATAACTGGTATTTGGTCAGAAAAGTTTGATCATTTAGGAACGATCACAAACTTTATAATAGTACCTCTTTCATTTTTGTCGGGAACATTTTATTCAGTCGATAGGATGCCTGGTTTCGCAAGAGTGCTAATCGATTACAATCCATTTTATTATATCATAGATGGCTTTCGTTATGGGTTTATTGGTGTTTCAGATAGCTCTGTTATTTTTGGTGTTTATTTTATAACTATCTTAAATATTTTACTTTGGGTTTTAAATTTTTATTTATTTAAAAAAGGTTGGAGGTTGAAGACTTAATAAGAAAGAAATATCTCCTGATTGATATTTGATTTTTATATTATTTATTTCGAGGAAAATATGAGCAGTTTCATAATGAATACCTATAATCGTTATCCTGTTTCCTTTGTAAATGGAAAGGGCTCTTGGTTAAAATCAGAGAATGGTGATGATTATTTAGATTTTGCTGCTGGAATAGCAGTAAATATTTTGGGCCATAATCATCCAAAGTTAAATAAGGCAATGATAGAAAATGTTGATAAAATTTGGCACCTCTCAAATCTTTATAAAATTCCTGAACAAGAAAAATTGGCAGAAAAGTTATGTTCATTAAGCTTCGCAGAGAAGGTATTTTTTTGTAATTCTGGTGCAGAAGCAGTTGAGGGAGCAATAAAAGTTGCTAGGAAATACTTTTATTCCAAAGGTGAAACATTAAGAAATGAAATTATTACTTTTTCTGGATCTTTTCATGGTAGAACTTTAGCAACTTTAGCTGCAGCGGGTAACCCAAATTACTCAGAAGGTTTTGGACCAATGCCAGAAGGATTTATTTCTGTCCCATTTGCTGATCATGATGCATTCAAAAGGGCAATAAATAAAAATACTGCGGCAGTTCTATTGGAGACTATTCAGGGTGAAGGAGGCATAAGAGTTCTTCCAGATAATTGCCTAAAGGAAATTAGAAAAATATGTACTGATAATGGAATTTTATTAATTATCGACGAAGTTCAATCAGGTATGTATCGAACGGGAAGCCTCTTTGCTTATGATTGGGCATCTATCGAGCCTGATATAGTAACAATTGCTAAAGCAATCGGAGGAGGGTTTCCTCTGGGGGCTATTCTTACAAATGAAAAAGCATCCCAAGGTATGGTAAACGGTACTCACGGATCGACTTTTGGAGGTAATCCTCTTGCATGCACTATTGGTAAAAAGGTTTTAGATATAATTGAAGATGAAGACATTGTCTCTAATGTAAAAATTATATCACAAATTATTTTCGAAGGCTTGGAAGTCCTTCTTAAAAAGCATGGTAATACGATATCTGGAGTTAGAGGCAAGGGATTGATGATTGGCATTGAATGTCTTGAGAAAAATTCAGTTATAACTGAAGAGGCTTTTAAGCAGGGTCTTTTATTAGTAAATGCTGGCGATAATGTTATTAGAATGCTTCCTCCACTCAATATATCTCAACTAGATGCTGAAGCCGGAATACAAAAGCTCGATCAAGCATTATCAAATATAAAAATATAGTATATGATCGCATATGACTGGAAAACTTAAACATTTTATTGATTTAGACTCTTTTTCAAAAAAAGACTTCAGAAGTCTTTTAGATAGTTGTCATGATCGCAAGAATTCTAAAATTAGACATGGAAAAGCTGAAGTTGATATTGATGCTTGTGCTGAAGATAAAATATTAGCAATGATCTTTGAAAAACCCTCTACAAGAACAAGATTTTCTTTTGAAACAGCAATGTATCAACTTGGTGGTAAAACAATAACTGTTGGCGCTAATGATTTGCAACTAAACAGAGGTGAGACCATTTCAGATACGGCTAAGGTTTTATCAAGATATGTTGATATAGTGATGTTAAGAACTAATAAGCACTCTTCAATAACTGAATTTGCTTCTAACTCTTCTGTCCCTGTAATAAATGGATTGTCCGATAGGTCGCATCCATGTCAGGTTTTAACTGATTTAATGACATTTGAGGAAAATAGAGGAAAGATTAATGGAAATATTGTTACTTGGTTCGGCCCAGGAAATAATATGACGCATAGCTGGATTCACGCAGCATCCCTATTAGATTTTGAATTAAGGCTATGTTCGCCCGAAAATTTTGGAGCTGATATAAATATAATTAAGAAAGCAAAAGACGAGGGTGCAAATATAGTAGATAATATTTTACCTAAAGACGCTGCAAAAGACTCTAATTGTATCGTTACAGACACATGGTTTTCGATGGGTGATAAAGAAGATAACGCTAAAAGAAAAATTTTAGAGAACTATCAAGTAACTAGTGAACTGATTAATCTTGCTAAAGATGAATCGATTTTCCTTCATTGCTTGCCGGCGCATAGAGGCGAAGAGGTGACAGAAGAAGTTATTGATGGAGATAAATCATTTGTATGGGATGAAGCAGAAAATAGAGTGCATGCTCAAAAAGGAATCATTGATTGGTGTTTTAGCTAAAAAATTTTATTTCCAAAAAGATTTATTAAAAACTACAATTAAAGTTAGAAACTCTAGTCTTCCTGCCAACATCCCAGCAGATAATAACCATTTTCCAATATCTGAGATTTCATAAAAGTTATATGAAGGTCCAATCATACTTCCAAGGCCTGGCCCTACATTTGAGATTGAAGTTGCTGCTGCTGAAAAGGATGTTATCAGGTCTAGGCCAGTAAAGCTTAGTAAGACTGATAAAACTATAAATGTAACTATAAAAATAAAAAGAAATGTTATAACGGATTGAGTAATTTCTTGGCTTATATGCTCACCATTATATTTTTTATTTATAACTCGATTAGGACTGATTAATTTTCCGATAGTTTCCTTAGAATTATAGTAAATTATTTGTAGCCTAAAAATTTTAATTCCACATGTAGTTGAGCCAGCACATCCACCTATAAAAGTAATAAATAAAAATACAAGTATGATAGGAGTTCCCCACATATCATATTCTGCAGTTACAAAACCAGTTCCTGTTAGAATTGAAGTAACATTAAAAAGTGAATATCTTATCGCATCAAAAGATACAAAATCCTTAAATATAATTAGATATGAAATCACTGCAATTGAAGCAATAAATAGTGTCTTGAAGAATCCTCTTACTTGTTGATCTTTAATTATATCTATTGGCCTTCCTCTAATAGCCTTGAGATAAAGTACAAATGGTAAGCTCGAAATTATCATGAAGATGATTGCAATAGTTTCAAGATTAACATTATTAAAACCTCCCAAGGAATCAGATCTTGATGAGAAGCCTCCTGTTGCAATTGTAGACATCGCATGAACCAAGGAATCAAAAGAAGAAAGACCTATTAACCAATACGAAATTCCACAAATAGCTGATAAGGCTATATATAAAACTGTGATCTCAGTAGCAATACTTGCTGCTCTAGGAAGAATTTTTTCAGAGGTATCCGAGCTTTCTAATCTAAATAACTGCATACCACCAACCCCAAGGTTGGGTAGAATAGAGATAGCGCTTACTATTATTCCAATTCCACCAAGCCATTGAAGGATTGCTCTCCAAAGAATGATACCTCTTGAAGTATTTTCCAAATCACTAATGACTGTTGATCCTGTCGTGGTTAGTCCAGAGACAGCTTCAAAAAAAGAATTTGTTATACCGAGGTTTCCCGATGAAGCAATAAATGGGAGAGAGGCAAATATTGATAAAATAAGCCAGCTTAAAACTACCAAAATAAAAGCACTCTTTATTTCAATTTTATTATTACTTCCTCTATTAATTAAAATTAATGAAATGCCAATAAAAAATGTAAAGAGGCTACTGACAAAGAAACCAGTCCAATTTAGGTTATTTTCCGCAAGATCTAAAAACCCAGGAATAAGCATTGTAAAAGACAATCCTAATAAAAATGTTCCAAGAACAGAAATTATTGGTTGCATAATAATTGATGCTGTTTTCATTTTTTTATTATATACCTCTTTGATATCATTTCATAAGAACTTATAATCTTCTTTAGATTTATAAAATACATTATTACGATTTATTTTGATGTAAGGAATCGAATTAGTATGACTGAAAAAAAATCACCAGACTTATTTCCTGACTCTGAAGCTATTTCAGAGAGCTTTGATGGTGCGCCTGGTCAAAAGATATCTCTTTCAGGTATTTTACCAGGACAAATTATTCGCTCTATGATTGAAAGTGGAGAAGTTTGGTCGCAAGGGACTATTGAGGAAGAACAAATTCAGCCTGCTAGTCTTGATTTGAGGCTAAGTGATATAGCGTATAGAATACGTGCAAGTTTTCTACCATCCGAGGGATCAGTAAAAGAAAAATTAACAGAACTTGCTCTTCATAAAATTGATATATCAGATGGTGCTGTTTTAGAGACTGGTTGTGTTTATTTAGTACCTTTAATGGAGGCATTGTCTCTCCCAGAGAGAATAACAGCTATATCAAATCCAAAGAGCTCAACAGGCAGAGTCGATGTCTTTACAAGATTAATTTGTGATGGCAGTCATGAATTTGATAAGGTCCCGGGTGGTTATAAGGGCCATTTATGGCTTGAAATTTCTCCTAGAACATTTCCAGTCATTGTCCGTCAGGGAACACGTCTAAATCAAATGCGATTTAGGAGAGGAAGAACAACAAGTTCTGATACTGAGTTAAAACGTCTGCATTCGGAAGAAGGAATTGTTTATAATGGAAAGGCTGACATTTCTGAGGGTTTAGCAATTTCTGTAAATTTAAATGGTAATAGTGAAAATGAAATCGTTGGCTATAAAGCCAAAAGACATGCAGGTCTTATAGATTTAGATAAACCAAACAAATATTCTATTCCGAAATTTTGGGATCCAGTTTTTAAAAATGATGAAAATAGAATTATTTTAGACCCAGGTGAATTTTATATATTAGCCTCTCATGAATCAATTGCTGTACCGCCAAGTCATGCTGCTGAAATGGTACCTTTTAATCCTTCAATTGGAGAATTCAGAGTTCACTATGCTGGTTTTTTTGACCCAGGGTTTGGTCACGGTTCATCTGATGGACATGGATCAAAAGCAGTCCTAGAGGTCAGGGGCTATGATGTTCCCTTTATTTTAGAACACAATCAAATAGTTGGACGTTTAATGTATGAAAAACTTACCGAATTTCCAGAAAAATTTTATGGATCGTCTATAGGTTCAAACTATCAAAAACAAAGTCTCAAACTTTCAAAACATTTTATTCAAGATTAATTTTCAAGGTCATCGTACTTTGAGCGTATTGTGTGTTTAATAGACGAAATTTCAAGATTACTTAATTGAAGAGTCGTCCCTAGTAATTCAAGAAATCTAATGCTTTCTTCGACTACATTTAGTTCTGCCATCATGACTTCCAAGGCTAAAATATAAGCAGTTTTTTTTAAATCTTTTTTTGAATCTAATCCTTCATTAATATGATCTAATAAATTTTCAAAATTACTCTCTTCTTGAGTAAGCTCCATGCATTCAATCATTTTTTTAGACAAATAGTCATTGTTTGCTTTCTCAAAAACAGGCAAGGTGGTAAAAAGAAAATTGATTGTATTCATTTCTTTATCAGAAATGTCACCATCGGTTGCGGCGGATAGCGTCATAGTATAAATAAGGCTATCAATAATATTGAGCGAGTTCATGAATAAATCTTTAATAGCAGAAGCTGAAGAAAGCAAGTCGTGGCCTTTTGAAGAGGCAAGAAAAATACTTAAGCGTCTTGAGAAAAATAAGAAAGATGTAGTTTTTGAGACGGGTTATGGTCCATCTGGTTTACCTCATATTGGTACTTTTGGTGAGGTTGCAAGGACTTCGATGGTGAGGTTTGCTTTAAAGACTCTAGACCCATCTATAAAATCAAAGATTATTTGTTTTTCTGACGATATGGATGGACTAAGAAAAGTTCCTGATAATATACCTAACCAAAAGACACTTGAAGAAAACCTTGAAAAACCTTTATCGAGTATTCCTGATCCATACGAAAAATTTGATAGTTATGCAGAGCATAATAACAGTCTTTTAAGAGATTTTCTTAATCAATTTGATTTTGAATATGAGTTTATGAGTGCAACAGAGCATTACGTCTCTGGCTATTTTGATAATACTCTCAAGGATGTCTTACAGAACTACAATGAAATATTAAATATAGTTTTACCTACCCTGGGTGAGGCTAGGCGAGAAACATATTCACCTTTTTTGCCTATATGTGAAGAGACCGGAAAGGTGATGATGGCTAAAGTTATGGAAATAGATAAAGAGAGGAATACTATTCTTTATCATAACTATTTAACAAATAAAGAAGTGGAAACTTCTATCTTAAGAGGAAAGTGCAAACTTCAATGGAAGGTTGACTGGGCTATGCGTTGGGTAGCTCTAGGTGTTGATTATGAGATGGCTGGTAAAGATTTGATCGAGTCGGTAAATTTATCTGGAAAAATTTGCCGTGCACTTGGTAAAAATCCTCCTGAAGGTTTTAATTATGAACTTTTTCTTGATGAGAATGGTGAAAAAATTTCCAAATCAAAAGGAAATGGTATTACCATTAATGAATGGTTGAAATATGCTAATCCAGAGAGTTTATCCCTTTACATGTATCAAAAGCCTCGACGAGCAAAAAAACTTTCATTCGATGTTATTCCCAAAGCTGTTGATGAATATCAAACCTTTTTAGAAAAGTATTCAAGCCAAACTTATTCTGAACAATTAAATAATCCTGTTTTCCATATTCATAACGGCCATCCAAATTCTTACAAGATACCTGTTACTTTTGCATTAATCCTTAATTTAGTTAACGCATCTCAAGCTGATAATAAAGACGTTTTATGGGGTTTTATAAAGAGTTATATAGGTGACATTTCTGAAGACGCCGAAGCATATATTGGAAAACTACTTGATTACGCATTATCTTATTTTAATGATTTTATATTACCTACAAAAGTTTATAGGGTAGCCTCAGATGATGAAATAAAATCTTTAAAAGAGCTAGCATTTAGATTTTCTCAGCTGGATAAGGATTCTGAAGCAGAAACTATTCAGACTATCGTTTATGATATTGGTAAGGAGGCTGAATATGAAAATCTTCGAGATTGGTTTATGGCTCTTTATCAAATACTTTTAGGCCAAGAACAGGGCCCAAGGTTTGGATCTTTTGTAGCTCTTTATGGTATTGATAAAACCTGTGAATTAATTAATAAGGCAATAAATAAAAAGTTAGCCTAATTCGCTGATTGCTTCTCCAAGATTTTTTTCCCCAGAACCAGGCTTTAGAGGTTTCTGCTGGCTATCATGATACTTCCAGCCAATTATCCAGGCAATTTCAAAAGTAGCAAATATTTTTTCATTTTCTAGAGAGAAATTATCTTTATAAATTTCTATTGTTCTTTCCAAAATATCTTTTCTAAGAAAGTTTTTTTGTTTTTCTTTTAATATATTTGTTTCTCCCATATCCCTTAAATCCTTCATTAACTTTATAGGGTTATCATAAACGACCCTGTGCCTATCAATATCAGCTACTGGTAAATTAAAATTCGCTCTTTGGAGGAGATTTGATAAATCTTGTAATTCAGCAAAAGGACTTATCCTTGGACTAACTCCGTTAGATATTTCCTCCTCAGCCTTGGCAAGACAAAACCTTAGCTCCTTAAGAGTATCGCCAACAAAAAGACATCCCATAAATAAACCGTTTGGTTTAAGAGATTGGTTTATTTGAAATAAGATACCAGGGATATCATTTGAGGCGTGGAGATTGAAAAAACTTATAATTAGATCGAGGCTTGATTTTTTAATTGGAAGATATTCTTCATCACAAATTAAATCTGTATTTTTTGAAACGCTAAGTTCAGCATTTCTTAGGGCGATAATATTTTTTGCCTTTGTGAATTTTATATTTCTAAAACCAAGCGCTAGCCCATCATTAAATGTATTTTTAACAAGCTCTATTCTTTCAAACATTTCTTCAGAATAATCATTAAAAAATAATTTTGAGTCAGATCTAATTTTAAATGACCTTTTTCTTTTAATACGAGCTAATTTTCGATCATGTATCATTATTTACATCTCAGTTTAGGCTTAAAATTAAATACTAAATGTTTTTATTAAATATAATTTACTATATATCATATAAATCATTAGGAGATTAGATTTGAAAATAGATATTTATACTGGACCAATGTGCCCATATTGCGTTAAAGCAAAAGATTTACTGTCTCAGAAGAATCTTGAGTACAATGAGCTTTATATCGGAAATGATTTTAAAGTCATGGAAGAGATGTTACAGAGGTCAGGAGGAAAACGCTCAGTTCCGCAAATTTTTATTGGCGAAACACATGTGGGTGGATATGACGATTTATATGAAATAGATCGAAATGGGGAATTAAACAAATTATTGGAAGGACATTAGTGTTAGCTAAATATTCTTTAATTCAATTAAAAACAGGACGTAATCCAAGGGAGTCATTTAAAACTTTGGATAGCCTTATTCGTAAGGCAGCTGATAAAGGTGTAAATTTTGTCTCTACGCCTGAAACTACAAATATCATGGAGCTAAAGGGCTCTAGGCTTTTTAAAAAAATAACTGCTGAAAAAGATGATATTTTTTTAAAAAAATTAAGAGCGTTGGCAAAAGAATTAAATCTCTGGATAAATCTTGGCTCTTGGATTGTTAAAACTGGAAAAAATAAAGCCTCCAACAGAACAATTCTAATTGATTCTGATGGTAAAATTCATAGCCGATATGATAAAATTCATTTATTTGATGTTAAGATTTCTGAGACTGAAAAATATTTAGAGAGCAAAACCTATAAAGCCGGCAATAAGGCTGTTGTATCGAAAACACCTTTTGGAAAACTTGGTTTAACTATTTGTTATGATTTAAGGTTTCCTAATTTATACAGAGATCTTGCCCAATCTGGAGCAGAAATTTTGTTTGTTCCATCAGCTTTTACTTTTCATACGGGCAAAGATCACTGGCATTCACTTTTAAAGGCAAGAGCTATAGAAACCGGATCTTTTGTTGTTGCACCAGCGCAAAATGGATTACATGAAAATGGCAGAAAAACATATGGTCATTCTTTAGTAATTAATCCTTGGGGAAAAATAGTTGCTGAAAAGAAAAAAGGAACCGGGTTATTAGATTTTACAATAAGTCTTGATGAGGTTCAGAGGGCTCGTCTAAAAATCCCTTCCTTAAAAGGAAATAAATCATATATAATTAACTGTCATGATTAAATATTCCCTAAGATGTGAAAGTGACCATGTCTTTGAGGCGTGGTTTTCAGACTCTGAAAGCTTTGAAAAACAAAATAAAAAAAATCTTATTTCTTGCTTAACATGTTCTTCCACAAAGATTAAAAAAGATATTATGGCCCCTCGTATTTCTTCAGGAAAACAAAAGACCAATAGATTGAATCAAAAAAAAGATAAAGTTGAAATGATTTTAAATAAAGTTCGTAAACATGTTGAGAGTAATTTTGATTATGTTGGAGATAAATTTGCAGATGAGGCTAGAGCAATTCATTATGGAGAAAAGGAAGAAAGAGAAATTTATGGAGAAACTTCAATTGATGATGCAGTAGAACTGATAGAAGAGGGCATTAACGTTGAGCCCCTTCCAGGCATAAATCCTAAACTTAAGAATTAATCTTTGTTGAAAAACCAATATAGTTAACAGATAAATCATCTGATATTTTCCAAGAATCAAAAATAGGATTATACTTTACTCCTTTAAGCTCATCGATTTTTAGTTCGTTACTTTTAAATAAAACTTTTAATTCGTCTGGGGTTATAAATTTATTCCAGTCATGTGTCCCTTTTGGAAGCCACCCTAGAATATATTCTACTCCAATGATTGCTAGTCCATAAGATATAAGAGTTCTATTGAGACTTGCAAAGATCATGATTCCATTTTCTGAAAGTAGATCGCTGCATGACCTTATAAAGAGACTAACATCTGAAACATGTTCAATTACTTCCATATTTAAAATTACATCATATTTAGTTTTTTTCTCTGCCAATTCTTCAACGGTATTAACCAAATATTTAATTGGAAGTTGATTTACTTCAGCATGCGCTGCTGCTGTTTTGATATTTTTTTCAACAATATCTATACCTGTAACATTAGCCCCTAATTTTGACATAGGTTCACATAACAATCCACCACCACAACCAACATCTAAAAGCTTTATTTTATTAAAAGGTTTTTTATTTGAAGAGTTAATTTTAAAGTGAGTAATTATTTTTTCTCTAATAAAAGCAATTCTTACAGGATTAAATTTATGGAGTGTCTTAAATTTTCCATTGGGATCCCACCATTCCTCAGCCATCTGATAGAACTTGTCATGTTCGTTTTGATCAATTGTAGAGTTTTTTATTTTCTTTTCTTTAGTCACTAATACTTGCTCCTTCATCGCCTATACACTATCTATATCTCACGCCCAATAAGAAAATTCAAAAATATTATATTTTTTGAATAATTTCAGGTATTTAAATATCTTGGAGAATAAAATGTCTAGAATAGTATTGAAATTTGGAGGAACATCAGTTGGCAGTGTTGAAAGGATCAATCATGTTGCCAAAATTGTTAAATCTGAGGTTGATTTAGGTAATCAAATAGTTGTTGTTTTGTCTGCTATGGCTGGAGAAACAGATAGATTAATTAACTTAACAAAAGAATTATCAAATGATTTTCAAGACTCTGAGTTCGATGTTGTTATTTCTAGTGGAGAGCAGGTCACTGCAGGGGCTCTATCAGGCTTACTAAACTCTTTAGGAATTAAAGCCCAATCAAGACTTGGATGGCAGATTCCTATAGTAACAAGCGGTGATCATAAATCAGCTCGTATTGAGGCAATTCACTCTAAAGAGCTTATTAATTTATTAGAATTAAATGAAGTCATTGTAATACCTGGTTTTCAAGGTATTAATTCCGAAGGTAGAATAACTACTCTTGGACGAGGTGGTTCTGATACTTCTGCAGTAGCAATTGCAGCTGCAATTGATGCTGATTTCTGTGATATTTATACTGATGTTGATGGTGTTTATACTTCAGATCCAAATAAAGTGCCAACCGCCAAAAGACTAGACAAAATTTCATATGAAGAAATGTTGGAGATGGCCTCTCTTGGTGCAAAGGTTTTACAAACACGCTCTGTAGAAACAGCAATGAATAATGATGTTGTTTTGAGAGTATTATCTAGTTTTTCTGATATAGGGGAAGATAAAAAGGGTACTTTAGTTTGTCCTGAAGATAGTATAGCGGATAAAAAGATTGTAACAGGAGTTGCCGCTTCAACAAATGATTCAAAATTAACACTTACTGGTATTAAGGATAAGCCAGGAGTGGCTGCTGAGATTCTGAGTGTACTTGCTGATGATGGTATTAATGTAGATATGATTGTACAAAATATTTCTGATGATAGAAAAACAACAGACTTAACTTATACAGTCCCCAATGATGAATCTATTAGAGCAAAAGAGTTGATGGAAGGCTTATCTTCAAGTCTATCCTATAAAGAATTAATTGTAGATAATAACATCGCTAAAATCTCAATTGTTGGAGTGGGAATGAGAAGCAATGCAGGTGTTGCAAGCCAAATGTTTAGAGTCTTATCTCAAAATAATATTAATATTGACGTTATTTCTACTTCTGAGATCAAGATTTCAGTACTTATAAATAAGGGCCTTACTGAAAAAGCATTAAATACATTGCACGATCATTTTGAATTAGGAAATACTACTAATTAATTAGGTTATGTAATATTCGGTGAGTAAGCACATGGAAAATTATTATTGGCGGAATATTGAAAGGCGAAAGAGCGATGTTATTTCTGTTGGCTCTTTAAATATAGGTGGAGACTCTCCAATTTCTGTTCAATCTATGACCAACACAGATACCTCTGATGTATCATCTACCATAAATCAGGTTAAGCAATTGGAAGATGCAGGTGCTGATTTAATAAGGATATCATGCCCTGATGAGGATTCCACTAATGCTCTAAAGAAAATTATTCCTGACTGTAGTGTTCCAATAGTTGCCGATATTCATTTTCATTATAAAAGAGCAATTGAAGCTGCAGAAGCAGGTGCATCTTGCTTAAGGATTAATCCAGGAAATATAGGTAATATTTCTAGAGTAAAAGAGGTTATTAGTGCTGCCAAAGATAATAATTGTTCAATTCGTATTGGAGTTAATGCTGGCTCTTTAGAAAAAAATATTTTAGAAAAATATGGTAGTCCTTGCCCGGAAGCTATGGTTGAGAGCGCATTAATGCATGAAAGAATTCTTCAAGATCAATCTTTCGATCAGTACAAGATTTCAGTGAAAGCTTCTGACGTTCTATTGACTATGGAGTCATATAAGCAATTAGCGAAGGTTACTAAGGCACCACTTCATCTTGGAGTAACTGAGGCTGGCGGCCTGATGACTGGCTCAATAAAATCATCCATTGGAATTGGTCAATTACTGCTTGATGGAATTGGGGATACTATAAGAGTATCATTGTCAGCTGATCCAGTTGAAGAAATCCATGTTGGGTATAATATTCTTAAAAGCCTTGGGTTGCGCTCTAGAGGAGTTACAATAATTTCATGCCCCTCATGCGCCAGACAAGGTTTTAATGTTATTGATACAGTAAAAATCTTGGAAGAAAAATTATCTCATATCAAACAATCTATAACACTTTCAGTTATAGGCTGTGTTGTGAATGGTCCTGGCGAAGCCTTATATACAGATGTAGGATTTACTGGAGGAGGTAAAGATAGTGGTATGATATATATAAGTGGAAAGCAATTATCAAAGTTAGATAATAAAGATATGGTTGATGAAATTGTGGGGCATGTTGAAGAAAAAGCACGCTCAATAGTCAACGAGGAAAAAATATGACAGCTATTCCACTAGATAAGATTGATAGTATCCTTAAAAAAGGGAAGAATCTTGAAGAACAGCTAGGAAAAGAAAATACCTCTGAAAAATTTGTGGAATTATCAAAAGAATATTCTGAAATTCAGCCACTATATGAATCTGTAGTTGAATGGAAAAATATATATTTAGAAATCTCTGATTTAAAAAATTTACTAGAAGAAGAAGCTACTGATAAAGAGATGAAGGAGCTTGCCTCAGAGGAATTGGAAGAATTAGAAAAAAAAATTATTTCATTAAATGATGAAATCAAGATTCTCTTACTGCCAAAGGATAAGGCAGATTCAAGTGATGTGATTTTAGAAATCAGAGCTGGAACAG
>ENA-ORDR01000370-ORDR01000370.1-marine-metagenome-genome-assembly--contig:-NODE-370-length-23205-cov-17.324628_pt1 | contig 23205 bp, 24 predicted proteins | sample MGYA00240993_ERZ508538 | MGnify/ENA primary metagenome ERZ508538 (study PRJEB26207, sample SAMN05421999) | marine metagenome | isolation source: Monterey Bay, California, USA | place: USA:Monterey Bay... | reverse complement strand
ACTCCATCATTATCTGAGTCTACTGTTTCAGTCGAATCATTAGGGAACTCATCTGAGTTATCACCTACTCCATCATTGTCTGAATCTACTGTTTCAGTCGAATCATAGGGGAAAGCATCAGAATTATCACCAATACCATCATTATCTGAGTCTACTGTTTCAGTGGAATCATTGGGGAAGGTATCAGAATTATCTCCGACCCCATCACCATCAGTGTCTTGATTTTCAAGAGGATCATGAGGGAAGTCATCTACATCATCTCTGAAACCATCTCCATCTGAATCAGGGAAATAACCAGTAAGGCCCCAATTTAGTATTGTTTCAGCGAAATCATCTCCACTTGCAGAAGAAACAGCAGGTAGATGACCTCCATCTGGAATTTTCCAAAGAGAAACACGATTACCGGAGTTACAATTCAGATATTCATATTCAATCGTGTCATTTTGCCCACTAGGAGAAATAATATCTAATTCATCTATCAAAGTTAGAGATGTGTCACATTCTGAGCGATTCGCCCAATAATTGACTGTTTGAGGTGCAGAGGGATAGCTGCCACTAAACAATGTACCACCATCATACTGAATTACAGAGTCTAGGGTTCCATGTATTTGTAAGATATTAGGATGTCCAGTGTTCTGACAATCATCAAAATCATAATATGTAGCTCCAGCAAGAGATATTGCGGCTCTGATCATGTCGCCTCTTTCACAGGCCATACGGTGAGCCATGAAACCACCATTGGAATGACCTACGAGTATTATTCCCTCAGGATCTGCGCCATGATATGTAATTGCTTCATTTATCAAAACTGTCAACCAAGAAACATCATCAACATCTTCACTCCAAATATTACAGCATGCATCAGTGGCATTCCAGTACCTTTGACCAGTAGCACTATATGAGCCATCTGGTCTCAATAAAAGATGGCCGTTTTTATGCACGCTTTCTATTAAATCAAAGTATGAAGAAACGAAAGATCCTGAATTAGTAAAACCATGTAAAGCAACAACTAATGGTAATTTATAGCTAGTATTATGACCACCAGGAATCTCTAATATGGCTTTTCTAGAAGAAGGACCAATCTCTACTGTAGTATGGTTATCTGTATACTCAATAGAATATCTCACATCGACATTAGAGTCGCTCTCTTCGAACTGAATAATAGAATTATTTGTAGATAATGCAAAAGGTTGTGTAATGAAAATTAATACTATCAAGAACGAAATTACTTGTGGTCTTATCATTGAGAAATCTCCACATTTAATGAATTCCACCAATTAATTAAAGGAATAAAAATAATAATACAAATTATAGCTATAATGCTGAAATTTAACCATGTAAGAGAACTTTTCACAGATTCACCATAAACTCCAATCAGTATCCCAATAGAACCAAATCTAATACTTCGACCAAAGAAACCAGCTAATGCAAAAAGTCGGAGATCCATGCGGCCAGCACCGGCAATCCAAGCTAATGCTTTGTAAGGTATTGGAGAAACAGCCGCGATAAACACCCCAGTAGCCCCATATTTCTCGGTTAAAGAATTAAGACGATTTATGTTGGTCTGACTAACAAATTTCCCTAATATTGGGATTCCGCCATAGTATCCTATGGCATATCCAATAAATGCCCCAAAAACACTACTAAATGTTGCGACTAATACTATTATTGATATTGATAAAAAACTATCTGCTTCAACCACCATAGGTATTACTAAAACATCGGGAGGGATTGGTTGTAAAGCAGCCTCAGAGGCTGAAACCAAAGCTAATCCAAGTAGACCAAAACCATCTGCCCAATCAATAAATGGTTGGAAATAGTCACTTGGGCTCATACCACTCACAAAGAGTCCTGCCTCATTACCCGAATGAACATTTTCCGAACATAGGTATATGATTACACCTATTACTGATATGTAAGTATCGACTCGCAACATTATGAGTGGAGAGGTTCTAGATACAGCAGCCTTGATATCATGGCCAATAAATAGGATGGATGGTTGTCTTGTAGTGCCATCTCAGAGAGAGGAATTAATTCGAATTGCTCCACAAAGAGAAGTAGTAGTTAATGCGGCTAACTTAGTATGGATGGTACCAACTGAAGAAAGTATATCTAAAGCAAGTAAATTAGCTATTGAAACAGGAGATATGGCTGGATTATCTAAAGTAGATCTAGATTTACTGGCATTGTCAATTGATGAACAAAAAATGATCGTAACTGATGATTATAGGATGCAAAATATAGCAGAAAAGGCCGGAATCGATTGGATAACAGTTTCAACAGATGGAATCAGCAAATTATGGGAATGGGAATTAAGATGTGTGGCATGTAAGAAAGAATTCCCTAGTCCTGATGTACCAAATAAGAAAAAATCCGACTGGGGAGAATGTACTGATTGTGGATCTCAACTAAAATTGAAAAAGAAGAAATAATTACTCTGATTCCTCTTTATGCTCTTTAGTCATTCCACCACGATCCATATCAGATCCTGCAGATGATCTATTTTCTTGAAGACCTCTCTGGACTTGACCCTTGAAAAGACCTAAGTTATAACCTAGTTCAGGTATTTTTTTAGCACCGAAAAGGACAAACATAAGTCCAATAATTATTACCATTTCTTGAGGACCAAGGACTCCCATACTATCCCTGAGTTGGGTTTATCGTTCAAAGGCTTCGGCTAATTAATCTCTTAACCGCCAGAAACAGGGGGTAAAAAAGCAATTTCAGAAGAATCTTCCAAGATTGTTTCCAAATCGCCACCTATCTCACCATTAATCGCAATAAGTAGACCTTTTGAGAGCATGGAGGTCAAATCAAATCTTTCAGCTAATTGACTAACTGTAGTCCCACTAAGTAATGATAATTCTATGACTTTATGTCCTATCATTTCTGCTAATGGACCGAAAAAAAGTGCCTTTACCTTAATCGCACCTTGATTAGGCAATATTTTCTCCATAATACTCCGAGCGGTATTACAGCAATCAAACCATCTATGCGACTCGTAGAATCTAAATCGTAAGAACGATTCGTGACGTCGTGGAAGAAATACAGGCTGTTGTTTTCGATTGTGACGGTGTTTTAGTCGATATAGGTTCATCATGGCAACAAATACATGATTACTTTGGTACGAATAATCTTGAAAATTTAGAAAAATTTCTGAAAAAGGAGATTACAGATGACGAATTCATGGCAATGGATATTAAATTGTGGCTTGATATTCAAAAGAATATCCATATGGATGAAATCATGAGATGTTTTTCAGGTGTGAAATTGATGAAAGGTGCTCGCGATGTAGTTGATGAGTTAAAGAAAAGAGGAATATATGTTGCAATCGTATCATCTGGAGTCGCTAGATTCATTGGATCTATTGCACATATGCTAAACGTCGATGATTGGGCTGCAAATGATTTCAGTTGGGATGAAAATGGCTTTCTGGCGGGACCTAAGCCAGCCATGGTAGATTCACATGATAAAGGAATAATGGTTAAAAAATTATCAGAAATAAATAATTTTGATCCTGCAAAAATTTGGACTGTGGGTGACTCGAGTACGGATCTCTCAATGCGAATACCCGGATCTAATTTTATAGGGTTTAATCCTGCAAGAAAGAGAGCGTCTGATGCATTCAAAAATGCAAACGTCCCTACTGTTTTAGAGAGAGATTTGAGAGAAATCTGGCCGATAATATTCAATGAAGAGTTCTCTAATTAATTATGCAAACGGTATTGATGCCGATGCATGAGTATGTAAATTAATTACTGTCAAGATACAGGGTTTGGGTTGGAAACCTAACATTCTTTGGTAATCTGTTTGATCTTGCCATGTTGAACTATGTACGATTGTTGTACCTTTATGGTCGCCAATAAATTGTCCATGCACATGACCTGTGACGAATATATCTGGTATAGTACCGATTACCATGCTATCTTCTGGCTCAGGAGACAATGGAGTCTTACCCCCCCATGATGGCGCCAAATGTCTTCTTTCAAGCATAGAACGCATGGCCATTTCCGGTTTAGCATAAGTTACTGATCTTAATCCTGCTACAAAATCGTCAATACTTTTCCCATGATAAGAGAGAATTCTAACACCATGAAGGCTGAAATCACAAGGATTACCCACGAAAACAGCATCGGAATAATCTTGCTGAACTTCTGGCTCGAGTGCAGGTTGTGGCTCAGCAGGTCTCACTGCATCATGGTTACCTGGCAGAATAATCACATCAACCCAATCAGGAAGGCCACTCAAAAGATTGGCAAGTTCCCCATACTGCTTGAATAAATCCGTAATTGCAAGATGTCTTTCTTGCCCAGGATAAATTCCGACCCCATCTACTCCATCACCACTTAGAACGAAATATTTGATTGTACGAGCCAACGGATCATTCTGGAACCAATGAATCATTTTTTCCCATTGTGGACCAAGGAAAGTTTTACTCCCTACATGTACATCTGAAAGAAATGCAGCAGAAACTGCCTCATCTACACTAGCAGCATTCTTCGCTCTTCTTGGTAGAGGTGGCATATGTAAATTCGAAGAAATAAATAGATCTGTGCGGTCACCAATGAAATATCCACTGACACCTATGACATCATCATTCATCAAACCGTCCAAAGCTGCATGTAATGGATTTGCACCGGAAGGAGGTTTCAGCAGGCATTGAATTTGTGTGGTCTCATCTTCAACCGTAAACATCAGGTTACCAGATTTCGCCCAACGAGGTTCACTTACGAGACCAACAATAGTGATTTCATATTCAGGTGATGAATACCGCTGACGATTTCGATAAGCCTCGGCATTGGAAACAGGACGTCTCGGTAACGAACGTCCCTCAATCATTAAATTACGAATTTTGCTTAAACGACTATTGAAAAATGATTTGATATCTGATAATTTTCCTTCTGTAACGGAGTTCCCAGTAATATCAAAATGGATTTCTATTTCTGGATCTACATCCTTAGCCAACATAGGAAAATCATGAAGACTATAATGAGATAATCCGTGAGGCCGGGGCGCAAGAGATATTTGATTACTCGAGATTGGAGCAATGACTCGGCCAATGGGTGAAGGATTATCAGGAGCAGGTAACGTTGCTTGGGAGGTCTTCATTGGAGTTGTAGATTCATCAATACTAGATGGAACTAAAGAGAGTAACTGATCAATTGATTGTGAATTAAGAATCTGAATGTTAGAAGAATTAGCCGCTTCAATTAAAGGAGTTAAATTATTTAGTGATTCGATTTTCTCTTTTGCATCTTGTGTCGTCACGAGAATACCTGCGGCAAGCAATATCTTCTGCCGTTCCGCCCAATCGTCCGACGCCATATGTTCCTTGTCAGACACATACGCTCATGATAATATCGATGTAAAGAAGTCATTCATCCCAATCTGTAAGGGATGCTAAATCTACTTTTTGAATCTCTTCTGCTACAGTTGTTTCTTCGACTTCCCACGACATACTACCTTCCCATTCTTCTGAAGAAGGGTCCATTTCTGATATATCTGATTGAATATCTTCTGATTCGCTACCGTTATCATCTGATTGATCTAACTGACCCTCCAATCTATCTAATGTTTCAAGGGCAAGACGTAGAGCAAAAACTGCAAATGAACGCTTATTATCTAGTCTATCATTATCACCAAAATCCATTCTACGAACAAGAAAATAATCACCTGCAATTACAGCAACATGTACACGACCTACTTCTTTATCCGGAGTCGAACCTCCTGGGCCAGCGATTCCAGTAATTGCAATTGAGACATCAGAACCAGATTGATATCTGGCACCTTGAGCCATTTGGACTGCTACTTCGTGTGAAACGGCTCCTGCTTCACCCTCGTCGAAAGCAGACTTTTCTACACCTAATTCTCTCATCTTAGCTTCATTGGAATAAACTACCCATCCTTGACTGAACCATTGAGACGCTCCGGATATATCTGTAATTAATGACGCTAGCAATCCACCAGTACACGACTCTGCAGTAGATATGGTCCATCCCTTCTTTCGCAGACGTCTAGTCATCCGAGATGCTAATCCCGCCGTCTCTTCTACCACACGTAGCCCTCACAGCAGCCCTTCTTGACTGTTTACACTGACTAATCGAGACTTAAAGTGGTGGGCCCGGCAGGAATTGAACCTGCGATCTTCGCTTTGTAAGAGCAACGTCATAACCCCTAGACCACGGGCCCCACAAAGAGACTCGGGCAGCGTCGCATTCAAATGATTGGCGGTTGAACATTCTGTCTGGGAGTGGTGTTTTGAGTAGGATTGATGACCTGTTAGATAGTCTGAAGTCATCAGGTGTGAAATTAGACGAAAACATCGAATCTGCATTTAAATCCGTGAATATTGAGGATTTTATCGATTGCCCAGTTGAAGGTTTTTGGCAGGATAAACCCGTAACATTCATGACAACCATGGCTGGAGCGGAAAAAAATATTTCTGCACCGCATATGATTGCGACTTTATTGCACCATTTAGAGATTCGAAATGGTCAACATTTCTTATTAATCGGTTCCAAAGGTGGGTATCTGGCTGCGATATTAGATCAGCTGATAGGAATTAATGGAATAGTTACAATAATCGAACCACATAATGAAGTTCTTGAACATACTCTTGAAACTCTAGAAAAATATAATTCGAAAGGTATTATTAGAGTATTGTCAGCATCAAGTATGGATTATTTTGAAGATTTTGAAAAACCAGTAGATAGAGTCCTGATTACAGGTGCAATTAGAGAAATTCCTGAATTTTTAGAGGTAATTTTACAAGATGGAGCATTTGTTCTAGGACCATTTGGAGGAACAATACAGCAACGATTACTGAAAAGAGAAAAAAATAATAGGCAGTGGCTAGATACTGATTTGGGGGGTGTCGTTTTTGGCCCGATGGATACTTTTAGTGCTGAAAGAAACCCCCTTGACCCATACGTTTTAGCAGAAAATCTAGAAGATTCGCTTAATCTAATGTCAGATATTATTGAAATAAATGAAACTATTTATCAGAATATCGAGCAGCTCATCATCTCACTAAGAGAACTACCCAGGGATATCCCCCCAATATCAGAAGATACTTCTGAAGAAGATATTTTGGAACATCCAGTTATGGATTTGATTATGTCAGAAATGGAATGGCTAGCTCCTATCTGGCCAATGTTTAGTCATTTGATATCTATGGATTTGGTAAGTTTTGGAGATTTAGATGACGAGAGTTCATTCATGGCTGGTGGCCATAGAGACCTAGTTCCTTGAATAGGAGTATTCTTGCACTGTATACGCGTGGGAGTTTTGTGGTTAGAGCAGCAATACGGCAGTTGAACGATAAAGATGTTCGACAAAGAAGAAGAGCTGTAAGGAAATTATTTGAGTTAGATGATTCTACTGCAATAGATGCATTCATACCTTTGCTAGATGATTCAGATGAATGGTTCAGAGAAAAGGCACTAATTGCAATTCAAAAATGGGCATCAATGAAAGACCTTGAATTGGCAGAGAGACTCACCTCTTCTAAAAAAGTTGAAGAGCGTATTTTAGCTTCTAGAATCGCTCCAAGAATTGGTAAATCTTCTGAAAAAATACTGGAAAGATTATGTAATGATAGTGATCATTTAGTCAAACAAAATGCGTGGAAAGTTAGGCTTCAGAAAGATGAAGAATCCATCAGAGAAGCAATGGAGAATGATGAAACAGGAGTGCGTATATTGGCCCTAGAAAAGATTGAGAAAATGGAATTAATAGATAAAGAAATAATCAAAATTGCTCTAAAAGATAAATCTACGCGAGTAAGGAAAAAAATCGTATCTCTTCTAATGGCAAGACCTGAACTTAACACATCAGGAGAATATGATAAGATTATAATTGATATCGCTGAGAACGATAAAAATGTACAAATTGATGCTATTATAATGTTGATAGAAAGTGAAAGAGAATCTGAGTTAATTCGCAAGAAAATACCAGAGTGGATAGAACAGCAGAATCCACAACTAGTTAGAGCAGTGGTTAAATCTCTGAAAGATAAAGACTGGAGTGATATGAATTATCTGATTGCAGCAATTTTTAATTCGACCAATGAAAAATTAATTTCTGGAGTGTTAAGAAGAAATAAATCTAATGAAGCGAATGATTTTAGAAAAGAAATATTACTAGATGAAGAAAGGAGTGACGTTCTTAGGGCACGTTTAATCGAAGATTTATTCGGGAAAAAACAGAATGATGAAGAATTAATGGACATTGTAACTGAGTTACAAAACTCAAAGAGTGAATCAATATCAAATTCTGCTCAGATGTTTATCAAAAGCATAGATTAAGATTTACAATGCAGGCATTCTTAATCTAGATAATGGGACTGCAATAGGTGGAAGATGGTCTGAAAGTCTGTGGCGACTAGTTTTAGGAGAGAATAAATTTCCAGTAAGTGCTGCCTCAATGACTTCTTTTTTAGTAACATCGTCACGACCACAATTAGGCCAAACATCTAGTTCAATCATATCATTCTCAAGATAATCGATAAGAACGCAAGGAACACATAGTAATTCTAGCCTCATGGCTACATGAAACCTATGATGACCGTCAAGAATTGCACCTGTCGACCTATCAATTAGTAATGGCTTTGTGTAAGCATTCCAACGATGAGTCATTTTCTCTAATTGATCTACCTTCTTAGGTAGTATTTCTTCATGGGGTCGAAGAATTTCTAAAGGTACCAACTCGACCATCATTATAATTGCGAGAAGCACCTTACTGTTAGTTCTGATGCCCGAAGGGCTGATGTCCTATACCATATACGCAGAAGCATGAGTGACCCTCTCGATCTTCTTAGTAACGAAGATCATTTAGTCTTGAAAAGACTGAGGATGGAAGGAAAGGCATGGATCGTTGGGGGATGGGTTAGAGATTCATTACTTGGAAAAATCAATTCAGACCTAGACATAGCAACCACACTAACTCCAGATAAAGTGAAAGAATTATTTCCAAGAACCATACCGATTGGAGAAGATTATGGTACCGTTATTGTGAGATTAGAAGGAGAGAGTAAAAATGAATGGGAAGTTACTACATTACGTCAGGATGGGACATATGGTGATGGAAGAAGGCCGGATAATGTCACCTTTGGAAAAGAAATCGAGGCAGATTTAGCACGTCGTGACTTCACCATAAATGCTATGGCAATAGATGATGACGGGAAAATAATAGATCTTTTTGGAGGGATCAATGATTTAGAAAATAATACTCTCCGTGCGGTCGGTGAGGCTAGAGAAAGAATTTCTGAAGATGGATTAAGAATAATGCGTGCATTTAGATTCTTAGATAATAGTGGGAACAGCATAAGAACGATGGAAGAAGATCTCGAAAATGCGATTCGTGAAAATAAAGAAATGCTTAAAAATGTATCAAATGAGAGAATTGGAGAAGAGATGAAGAGAATATTAACCAGTAAAAATTCAGATAAGATACTAACTAAAATGGAAGATATCGGAGTTTTAAAAATTATTTTTAATGATATGTCTGTTGATTTGACAGAAATAAATTGCACCTCTCCTCTAGTAATTCTAGCTAAAATATTAAGAAATAATGAATCCGATAAGGATTATATCTATGCAACACTCAGAGAGAAACTCAAATACTCAAAAAGGGAACTAGAACTTATTTCATTCTTGCATGAACATAGAAATGTAGACTTCGAAACCAATATCGAGAGTTTGAGGAGATTCAATAATTATTTATCTGATGAACAAAAAAACGCGATTTTAGAATATCATAGGCCACTAGATTTTATTCAGCGATTGGAAAAATTAAGTACATCATTTGAAAGAAATTCGCCACTTGTAGACGGAATTACACTTTCAGAAGTTACTGGGATAAAACCAGGGCGAAAACTTGGTATGCTCAAAGGATGGTTATTTAGGCAACAAATAGAAAAAAACATCACATGTAAAGAGGATGTTCTAAAAAATCTAGAACTTATTGATTGGAAGAATGACAATTATGAAAAATGGCCTGTTTTATCATGGCCATAATCAAACTTCATTTAGATATTCAATATACTCATGTTCATCTAAAAATTGATCTGCATCAAACTCATGAGGTTGAACAATAACACACCAACCATCAGCATAAGCATCATCATTAACAAGATCAGGATTATCCTCAATATCTCCATTTAGCGACACAATTTTACAGGGGAATGGAGCATTTATCAATAATTTATCATGTTCTGTAGTTACTGTAAGCAGAAGATCATCAAGTCCGACTTCGTCACCACTAGTCATAGGAGTAGCCGCATCATCATCTTGATGGGTGTCATCTTCATCAGCATCTGAATCTTCAGATTTAAACTCTGTATCATCTTCAGGTTTTGTTAGAATTACTCGGACAATATCTCCGTATTCTGCCCTAACAAACTCACTTAATCCAATCTTAATTTGAGAATCCGCTTTCTTTACATCTAATACTTGTAACCAAAGATGTTCGAGAGTATATTTTCGTCCATGTGCCACGCCAAATTCGTAATAATCGCTATCCGCCATACTAATTCTCGACCTGCGCCCAACTGACGACCGTTTTCAATTCTTCTATTGGAAGATGTTGTAACATTTCTCATTACGAGACATTAACAACACCATTGACTTCGCAGCGTTAGGTGAGATAATGGAGTTCATGGAAACAGAAGAACAAAGCATGATTCGAGAGATGGTTCGTAGCTTTGCAGAGGAGGTACTAGCCCCTACATGTTTAGAGCGTGATAGGAATGCTTTACCACCTCTGGAAGAATGGAAGAAATTTTGCGAATATGGCTTGCAGGGCATCACTATTCCAGAAAAATTTGGAGGCAGCCCAGTGGATGATATTTCAGAAGCAATAATCATCGAGGAACTCGCAAGAGTAGACCCCTCATTTTCAGTAATGTATTGTGTCCATGTAGGATTGTGTGCCAAAACTATAGCACTTCATGGAAATGAAAAACAAAAAGAAGAATACTTGACAAGACTTGCAGGTAATGAAATCGGTGCTTATTCTCTTTCTGAAGCAGGAGCGGGCACAGATGCAGCCGCAATGGTTTGTAAAGCTAAATTATCAGAAGATGGGAAACATTTCATCATAAATGGTGAAAAAATGTGGGTTACAAATGGGAAAAGTGCAGACATTTATGTTTTATTCGCAAAAGACATAGATCATCCTGATTATGGTGTAAAGAAACATGGTGGCACTACTGCTTTCATAGTTGATTCATCAATGGAAGGATTCACAGTAGGTAAAAAGGAAGAAAAATTAGGCATAAGGTCTTCTGACACATGTGTTTTATTATTAGAAAACTGCAAAGTACCTGTAGAAAATGTATTGAAAGAAGTAGGAGAAGGTTTTCCTATCGCCATGAATGCATTAGATAATTCTAGAATTGGAATCGCAGCACAAGCGTTGGGAATAGCTCAAGGGGCATTTGAATCAGCATTAAACTACTCTCATGAAAGATTGGCTTTCGGAAAACCGATCTCATATCATCAAAGCATTGGGAATTATCTTGCAGATATGGCTACCCAAACTGAAGCCGCTAGAATGATGGTCTACAAAGCAGCATGGGCTAAACAGAAACACTATGAAGATGGAGGAAAGAGACATACAAAGGAAGCGAGTATGGCTAAATTATTCGCAGGCGACACCGCAATGTGGGTTTCTGAGAGAGCCGTACAAATACTTGGAGGATATGGTTATACTACTGATTTCCCTGTCGAGAGATTCTTCAGAGATGCTAAAATAACTCAAATTTATGAAGGCACACAAGAAGTACAACGAATAGTAATAAACAGGGCCATCAAACCTTGAATAAATATAATTTTTAAAAAAATTATTCAACCCAAGAGTATTTTCTCTGACCTTCTAAGACATCAGTACCACCAATTGATATTAATGCAAATTCATTTTTAGGCTGAACAACTGATTGCTTCTGAGAACCTCGGTGAAGTGATTCATAAATTTCTTTGTCAATTGGGTGTCTTTCAGTAAGCCTAGAAAATAGATTAAACTTGATTGCAACGTCTTCCCAATTAGGTTGAACTATTCCCTCAAACACTTTTGCCTTAGCTCCCGACCCATAGCCACAAAGACCTATTCTTTCACCAGCCATCACCTCATTCTCCAAAAAGTCCGATTCAATTGTTGACATCAAGGCAAGGAAAATTGACCCAGTATATTGGTTCCCTACAAGACTAGAGGCACGCTGAGCCTTCTCAATTCTTGCTTCAACAAATTTCTTAAACATTGGAGTCTTAGAAATAAGCCTCCTATATTGATCATTTGCTTTCTCGAACTCCTCATAACCCTCTCGAGTATCTTCAAAATTCTCAGGAAACGGTTCTTCACCAATTTCCTGAATTATCTCATTCCAGATTGGTAAGTGTCTACGATCATGTCTGAAAACATCGGGAAACATTCTTTTTCCTTGGAAAGCATACGGGAGATGCACAATTATTCTTTTCCACTGATTTGTAAGGATCTCGTCATTTTCGGGATTATAACGACCTGACCGTATTGCTTCGATTCTAAAATTAATGAAAGCCTGCTTAACTGATTCAGAATAACAACGATTTGAAAACTGACCGTCAAATACAGGAGTGTCTTTGTGAATTTTCAAAGTTTTAGATTCGAATAGAATATTATCTTTCAAAGAGGATAGAGGCAATACATCGAGAATTTTCTCTACTAAACCTGCTTTTCTTGGCTCTTCTCCGGCTTCTTCGGCTAGATCGAGAACATTTTCTACGACGGTTTTCATATCAACTTCTCTTCTAGGCTTGAAGAAGTCGTGGACAGGCATTGTTGACACACCCCAATTATCTGGGATTACAATTAACCTAGGATTATGGCGTATTAGAATAGCGCCACCACCAGCACCTTGAGTATATTCACCTGATGATTCAAGATCATATTTTGCATTGTCCGCGAATACTACGACCCCAATTCTATCTTGTGACTCTCCACCTCTTGCGACCCAATCTAGAGTATTATGCATAGCATCGACAGCTCCGATGCAGGCAAATGTCAAATCCACAACGTCGCAGTTTCTGAAGCAGTCTACCCCATATTCGCTCTGATATCTTTGCTCTAACATATCCATTATATACGTCGCAGTAGGCTTGGCACCATCAAGTGCTGATTCAGTACCAAGGTAAATTCTACCTATTTTATTAGGGTCGAGATTATTTCTATCTATTAAGCGAGCACAGGCATTAGCGCCCATAGTTGCAGTATCCTCGTGTACATCTGGTATTGCCATTGCTTTCAAACCTAAACCTCGATTTAATTTACCGAAATCCGCTCCACGAAATTCTGCAAAATCTTCCATATCAAAATATAATTTAGGGAAATGTATTGCTATATCGTCAATTCCTACCTCTGTCATTACAACTCCTCCGAACCTTGGCGCAAGGAAAGATGGTTATGATACCTACTACGATATTGGGTGTAAGCGGTCAATTATCAAAACGCTTTACTGAGAGCCAGTGATTAAATTCATGGCATCTAATATCTCGGGCTTATCCGAGAAATGTTCAGAAATAGGCGCCAATACTTCTTCTAAACCCCTAGAAATAGCCATTTTAGCATCAAATGGATGAACACTTCCATCATTTATGGCTGAAATAAAGGAGGCAATGTCGTTCCATTCAGAAGGCTGACCAAACTCAGGCTTAGGATTTACTTTCAGAATACCTAGCCTTGGAAATAAAATATATCTTGCAATTTCAAATATAGCAGAATTGTCATTTCCAACCTCTAAAAATGCTTTACGCATTTTTTTATCTAATTTCTTTGGAGTGTCATGTAACAGTATAGCATTATTAGGATCTGATTTAGACATCTTATGATCATAAGAGTCCATCCTTCCACCAGCGCCTTTTAATCCAGATAACATAGGGGTGTGAATACAAGTTGCTTTGACCCATTTGTTCCTATCAGCTACTTCACGCATGTACATATGTGCTTTCCTCTGATCCATACCACCTAATGCGATGTCAATTTCTAATTCGAATATATCTGCTGATTGCAAAGCTGGATAAAAAAACGCTGACAAGTCATGATCGGATGAATCTTCATCTCTGCCCATAATACTGAATGTTCTTCTTACACGAGATAAACTCATATTTTTTGAACATCTCAAGACTCGTTCCCAGTACTTACCTGAATCCATCATTTCTGAAGCACGAATGAATCTAATCTCACCAGGACCAGTTCCTTCTGAAGGATTGCCTAATAATACTCTGAATACTTCAGACATATAATCTGCTGCCAGTGAAATTTTTTCCATATCTCTCGAAAATTTATCATTGACCCAAGCGTGCCAGTCAGCTAATAGAATAGTGATATTGACGCCTTCATCAAGCATATTACTCATAGTTTCAGCAAGAATCATCCAACCCAAATGAGCCTTGCCACTTGGTTCAAGACCAATATATGCGTTCAACTGATTATCTCCTGAGTGTGTCGGTTTTCCAGATAGAACCTTAGCAACATGATTTATTCCGACTACTTCCTCGCAACTGCTAAACATTCTCTCTATCTTACTTCGTGCCTCATCATCAAGAAGTGATAGAGGATCAGGTTTACTCACTAAATCACCTTATTTGAATAATTTATCTAATTTCTCGCCACGACCAGCAGCTCTAGTATTTTCACCCTGTTCCAATGCTGACTCGATTTCTTGAATTAAAGATTCAGCCAGTTCTTGAACCTCTTCCGTAACGTTAGAAGACATCTTCATGAAATGTCTAGCGGCGCTAACCGCCGATTTAGCCTTGGACGCTTTTTTAGCCCATTCTTTGGCTTTATCTCCTCGTTGTTTAGAGTTATATCCTGTTGCTTCATCTAAAAATTGAGTCCATCTTCTACGACTATCCTGAGCAATTTTCATTGCTTCCGGATCATCAAAATTAGGAGGGACATTTTTGACATCGATTACTAGAGCACCGTTTTCAGAAAAATGTGCCTTAATGGAGGTCATAATATCATGAGAACCTGAAAAAGAGGTCTTTCCCTCTGCTTCAACCGTATCAAAATATTTCTTCCCTAATACCGCTAATCCACCATCTGCCATAATTTGTTTCATCAATCCTCGCTTAACGTCGAATCTCTCCATAAGTCATGCGCGCAGTAATTGCTTATTCAATACTACGAGGGAAAGATAACATCTGAAGGGCTATTAAACAGGGCTAAACCTATGTTCGTATTCGGACTACTATGAGAGTAAGGCGGGCAGTGCTAATGGTCGCTGTGATGATGACTGTATTGGCTTCACCAATAGTTTGTGCCGATTCGGCCGTAGAGTTAGACGCAATAATATCTCGCGAAAATGATTTAGGAATTCAAGGAGTAGCAGAGAATCCCGAGGGAAACCGGATTTTGAGTTATGGCGATGGAGGTTATGCAGAAATTATATTCGCAAATAGACCCGAGATACAAATACCACTCTCTGCAACAGATAAACAAACAATGAGAGATGCAGATTGGCATCCTGGAGGAGGGACTGCTTTCTTAGTTGGAGATGAGGGGATGGTACTCCGCTATGCATCTGATGATTATTCTCTAACTCAAGCTGGCGAACAACTAAACTTTGGTCAGACACAATTAACAGCCGTTTCTTGGAATACTGCTGGTTCTTGGGCCTACGTAGGTGGAGATGATGGGTGGTTATGGCGCATTAGGGCCGAAGGAGATGGAGGGCTTGAAACACATCTAATAGATGGAAGAGGAGAAGGTGATATCACGAGTATTGACTGTCACAATGACCTCATGCTTTGCGTAATATCATCATCAACTGATGGGATTGGGATAATTGATAGAGACCATATTCTCACTTGGATTGGAGGAAGTTTCTATCCTTGGACTAGTGTGATGTGCCCCACAAATTACATCCAATATTGCGTATCAGTATCTAGTGATCAACAAGTTGGTATGATTGAACTACATACAGCAGGAGCACTCGAAAGTAAATTATCAGTTAGCGACATCAAAGGAGTAGAGGGTAAATTCACTTATCTAAGCCATCAAGAAGATGCAAGGTCATTAATTATCGTTGCACCTTTTGCTCTACTTGAACACAATATCAAAGAAAATGCGACATATCCTTGGTTAGATAATGAAGATGCACAATCTTTCGATGTTACGATTTCTGGAGAGAGAATTGTTGGGTCATGGAATACAGGGAAAGATAGTGGATGGCTAATTACTAGCCGTGGTACAATGATAGAGTTCCACTCAACAGAAGAATCGGGAGGAATTGGAATAGTACTTAGCGGATTTATAGGATTCTTAATACCATTAACTATAGTAATGCTGATAATAACTCTAGTTTATACTGCATCACCGAAAATGCAACATTGGATGACTATGAAATTTGGTAATAAGCAAGAGAAAATAGATGCAAAAAGGAAAGGGCGAAGGAAAAGATAACTCTCCAAATCTACTGGCTCAATTAGGAACATTCATGTGGCACCGATTATTGCCGGTGGATGAGAATTATGGCATATGAGGCATTAGACTTCTACGATGTTGACTCTTTATTGAGTGAAGAAGAGAGAATGGTCCGCGACATGGTACGAGATTGGGTTGATGAAGAAGTTATACCAAACATCGAAAATGCGTGTAGAGAAGGGTTATTTCCGGACGAATGGAGAGTAGCCTTAGGGGAGATGGGAGTCCTAGGAGCACCTCTGAAAGGATACGGATGTCCAGGACTTTCATATGCAGCTTATGGAGTAATTTGTAGAGAACTTGAGAGAGGCGACAGTGGATTAAGATCCTTCGCAAGTGTACAGGGATCTCTAGCAATGTACCCAATATGGGATTTTGGTAGTGAAGAACAGAAGAATCATTATTTGCCAAAGATGGCAAGTGGAGAATGGATAGGTTGTTTTGGATTAACGGAACCAGATTATGGTTCAAACCCTGGCGATATGATTACCAAGGCTGAAGATAAAGGAGATCATTATCTAATCAATGGTGCTAAGATGTGGATAACAAACGGGACTATAGCAGAGGTTGCAGTAGTTTGGGCGAAATTAGATGGTGTGATCAGAGGGTTCATCATTGAGAAAAATGACCCAGGTTTTTCTGCTCCTGAGATGAAAGGTAAACACTCACTCAAAGCAAGTGTCACCAGCGAATTAGTATTCCAAGATTGTAAGATACCTAAAGACCGTATGTTACCGGGAGTCAAGGGATTGAGAGGTCCATTTTCTTGCCTAAATAATGCAAGATTCGGCATCTCCTGGGGGGCACTGGGTTCGGCTCAGGCGTGCTTCGATTCTGCCAAAGAATATGCTATGAGTAGGATACAATTTAATCACCCTATAGCATCTTACCAACTCGTCCAAAATAAATTAGCTTGGATGTTGAGGGAAATTACAAAAGGGCAGTTATTAGCATATCATCTAGCACAAAAGAAAGATGCTGGGACTTGGATTCCAGAGCATATTTCACTAGCAAAAATGAATAATGTAGATATTGCTCTAGAGATTGCAAGAGTTGCAAGAGATATCCATGGTGCAAATGGAATATTAGATGAGTACCCTATTATGAGGCATATGGCAAATTTAGAATCAGTAAAAACATACGAAGGAACACATGATATACATAATCTGATTATTGGAAGACATATCACGGGAATTCAAGCATTTACAAGAGAAGCATAAGACTAATGATTGATTGGTTAAATTGAAACATGAAAAAACATTCGGAGAAAATAGAGGGTTGAATATGAATATTGCAGTATTACTAAAACAGGTACCTGACACTACCGCCAAAATAATAATATCTGGAGGTAAAGTTGATGAAAATTCAGTGAGCAAATGGTCTATGAGCCCATATGATGAATATGCATTGGAATCTGGATTGCAGATGAAAGAGAAAAATGGAGGGGCTCTGATTGCAATTACTTGTGGCCCAGACAGATCGAAGAAGATGCTTACTGATGCTGCTGCCGTAGGAGCAGATACTCTAGTTCACATTTCTGATGAAGGAGTTAGTGATAGCACTCATGTCCAGCAACTATTAGCTGCAGCGATTATGAAATACGAGGCAGATGTTGTACTTTGTGGTAAACAAGCAGCAGACACTAATGCTGGTTCTACAGGTCCTGGAGTTGCAGAAATACTTGAGGCAACATGTGTAACTTTGGTTTCAGAAGTGAATTACACTGATGGAAAATATATTACAATGAGGCCCAGCAATACTGGCTCTGAAAAAGTATCCACTCAAGGAACTAGTGTATTTGCTTTTGACAAAGGAACCGTAGAACTTAGAAGACCAAATGTCAGAGGAATTATGATGGCTAAGAAGAAGAACATTGAATCAATTACTTCATCCGATCTAGACGTTAATTTAAATAATTCAAATATTAATCTAGATTCACAAACGCCACCGCCTGAGAAAGCAGCGGGTCAAAAATTTGAGGGAGCAGAACATGTGCCTATCGTTGTTTCCAAACTACGTAATGAGGCAAATGTAATTTGAGGTGAATATGATGAATTTTACAATAATAGCAGAAACAAATGGCGAAAATCTTCATCCCACCACATATCAGTTAATTGGTGCTGCATCTAGTATTGGTTCGAAATCAATAGTTATTTGCCCAAACGGCAAAGCAGAGTCTGAAGCAGCGAGCATAGAAGGTGTTGAGAAGGTAATTTCTGTAGTCGGCGATTGCTTCGATATCTTTGATGGAGGTGCTTGGAGTACTGCATTAAATACTGTATGCGAAGGTAAAATTTTAATTTCAGCATCACCGAATGGTAGAGAAATTGGTGCGAGACTAGCGGCCAAGAGAAACATACCAATAATTCAAGATATTGTATCCATTTCAGAAGGAATTATAGTGAAAAGACCTATCTATTCTGGTAAAGCTGTAGAAACGCTGACAGTATCGGGAGATGCAGTAATTACGCTAAGACCAAATGCATTTGAAGCAGCAGAATTGGGAGGTGCAGCACCTATCAATACTGTCAATCAGTCTGCTGATATCAAAATATCAATTCAAGAAGCAATTAACAAAGCAAGTGAACGCTTAGATGTTACAGAAGCAGATATTATCATCTCAGGTGGAAGAGGAATGGGAACAATAGAGAATTTTTCTCATCTAGAAGATATTGCAGATATTGTAGATGCAGCGGTAGGAGCTAGCAGAGCAGTTGTCGACGAGTGGGGAATGCCTCATAGAATGCAAGTTGGACAGACTGGAAAAACAGTAACTCCATCATTATATATCGCAGTAGGAATTTCAGGAGCTATTCAACATCTTGCAGGTATGAGATCAAGTAAATACATCTTAGCAATCAACAAAGATCCTGATGCACCTATTTTTGGTGTTGCAGACTATGGGATTGTTGCGACTTGGGAAGAGGCAATTCCTGCACTAAAATCAGCACTTTCTGAACTAAAATCTTAATTAGATGCAATGCGTTGAAATTATGGTGACCTTTCGGTTTAATTATGAGTAACAATATGTTCGAAGATAGAAATGTAAGAATCGCTATTCTATCAGCAATATTTGTTGGAATATTAATCGGGTATGCAACTGCAGATATTGTTTTTGATAATTATCAAACAGGGCTCTCCGATACAGATAATGATGGCATACCTGATAATTCCGATTTAGATCCTAATGGAGATGCAGGATTGAGATTTACGTTAGTCGAAGTTATTCACGAGGAATTAAATGAGGATACAAATGTAACATTAGTTCTTGGTTACAATGACAATGGAGATAGCGAAGGGATGCTAAATGGTCAAGTTTGTATCCTTAATATGACAATTATTGAAAATACGACTTTCACGCGCCCCTCACATAATTGTGTATTTCAGGTGGCTGATTATGCATTGAGATCTGTTTCTTTTGAATATCGTATGTTTGAACATGAAGTCATAAATCATGAAACTATAACTAACGATTGGGATATTTTTGCTGAGGATAATGATGAATATCCTTGGGGAACTAATACAACAGTAGACCCTGCTTTTCTTTCAGTCGGAAGTACGATACTCTTAGACGGAATGTCAGATGAAGATATATGGGAAAATAATGCAAGAGTAGTTTGGTATACGAGTAAAGTTGAGATCGTTGAAACCGATTAAGTAACTTGAATTGTAAGAGTTGCTCTAGATGATGCGCCTTTATCATCGAAAACCGTTAGGTAAAAAACATGTACTCCCTTAGATAATTTAACTTTGACTTTAGAAGATTCGGAAATTACCATCTCATTCTCATTTACCCATGACCAATTTTTAATAAAACCATCAGGATCATAAGATTTACTTCCATCGAGTAAAACTATTGCAGTACCATCAGATTCTGAAACTATTGTTTTGTCTTCACCAACATCGACAATTGGCGGAAGATTTAGTGATTTAGCCGATTTTGATAAATCTTCGAGTAAATCTATCTCAATTATTGGGTCATCTATTATAATCTCTAACTCTTCATCCAATGCCTCAAAAATTTCAGAGGTGTTTGTAGGTAACTCTGGCCTTCTGGACGATGCTTCTTCTTCGTCTTCTGAAAGAGCTCCTGAAAATTCATCTGAATCAGTCAGGCTATTGGTAAATTCTTCTTCAAAGGAAAAGTCGGTAGATTTAGTCTCAGAATTAGGGTCTATGAAGTATATTGGATTAGATTCACTATATTTCTTATCATCTCCTAGTATGGCTACTTTAGAATCACCTATACTTACAATATGCTCAACTATACCTTTATGCTCCAAACTCCACATAATCCCTTCTTCGAAACTAACTCGAGAAACATCAAACCACGAAGCAATCAGAAAATCACCTTCCCATGAGAATATCTTAGTCACAGGATAATCAAATTTCGCTAATGATTCTTGAATAATGGATCCTATCTTAAGAGCTAATAACTCCCCATTAAAACATCCTAGAATAACACCTTCCGTAGTACTACAAATTGAATTGACAAGACTTTCTACCTCACAGGTATGGATTAAACCTTTTTTCATACTCCAACATTCAATACGATTTTCGGGTCTATTATCTATAACCAAACCAAGAGAATTTCGAGCAATGACTAGAATATTATCTTGACGGAAAGCCATGCAAGAGACTGTTTCAATATCATCCACTGGTGCTGGTGAGTCATGTAATATATTCCCACTTTGATCTAATATTATGATACTGCCATTTTCTAAAGCGATAGCTGAATAACCATCCAATGAACTTGAGATATGAGTGATATGTCCTATTTTTTTTTCCCATTGTAGTTCCCCAATAGGATTGAAACAATATAGAGAATCAGAACCGTCAGAAACTAGGAAATTCACGCCTGAAACTACAATTATCTCACAACCTGAGTTAGGAATATGAAATTTTGAAGAATCCGAGAAAATTGATATCCCAGAAAGACTAGACCCTACAATTAGATTTTTCTGTATAAAGACCAAACCGGTGACTTTCCCTTCAACAGAATATGAGCCAGTCAACTCTCCATCAATATTGAAAATTGACACATGACCATTTCCGTCACCAACTGCTATACAACCATCAGAGGTATTGCAAGTAGCAGTAGGTATTCCACTAATATTGACACTTTTGATAACATCAATAGTAGAGTGCATAAGTGTACTAAGCAACAATACTCTTTCATCCTAACTGGTAAATGTGTTAAACAGATACAGATTTCTTCGCATTATCATTTCGCGACTTCTCAATTCTATTGAGATATTCATCAGTGACGCCACCGGTGACATAAATTCCATCAAAACAAGAACAGTCAAATGTAGCAATATTATTATCGCCGGCACCTAGGCATGCTTCGACTAAATCACCTAAATCTTGATAAATCATCCAGTCAGCACCAATTGCCTCACAAATTTCAGAATTAGAACGATTATGTGCTACGTATTCATTCTTAGCAGGCATATCAATTCCATAGACATTAGGATGAATTATTGGAGGGGCAGCGGACGCAAAGAACACCTTTGTAGCACCCGCTTTCCTAGCCATCTCAACAATTCTCTTAGAAGTATTACCTCTAACGATACTATCATCAACAATAAGCACTGTTTTTCCAGTGAATTCACTCTCAATTGTATTCAATTTTTTCCTCACTGAATCTTTTCTAACTGACTGACCTGGCATGATAAAAGTACGACCAATATATCTATTTTTCACAAAACCTTCACGGTAAGGAACACCTAACTCTCTTGCTAACTCAAGCGCTGCGATACAACCACTGTCTGGAACAGGGATTACAGCATCTATTTCGTGATTAGGTTCTAGTTCCATAATTCGGCGTGCCAGAGAAGAACCCATTCTAAGACGTGCCGCATGAACTGATACTCCATCAATAACAGAATCAGGGCGAGCAAAATATACGTGTTCAAATATACATGGACGATGTTGTGGCTCAGGGTGGCACTGCCTGGATGAAAAACTACCGTCTCTTCGTACAATAACCGCTTCGCCAGGTTCAACATCTCTTTCTAGTTCGAATCCTAAGGCCATCAATGCAGCGCTTTCGGAAGCAAATACGTACTCTGTGAATCCATCTACTTCTCTAGTGCCCATGCATAATGGTCTGATGCCATTCGGGTCTCTAAAAGCAACTATTCCCCAACCAGTTATGCATGAAACTACGCTATAACTACCTTCAGCCCTCATGTGCGTTCTTTCTATCGCGCGGAATATATCTTCAGCATTCAGCATACCTATGCCACCGGGGCGACCGTTTAGTGAACGTTGGATCTCAGCAGCGAATAAATTCAGTAGAGCCTCTGAATCAGAGCTTGTATTTATTCTTCTATGATCATATTCAAGTAAACTTTCTAGTATGTCTTCTGTATTATTTAGATTGCCATTATGTGCTAAACTGACTCCAAATGGAGTGTTTGTGTAGAATGGTTGAGCTTCTGCTACTGAAGAACTACCTGCTGTAGGATATCTAACATGTCCAATTCCTACTGATCCTTTGAGAGATTTCATATGTCTTTGTTTGAATATATCACGAACGTATCCATTAGCTCTTCTGTGATACATATTATGTTCATCGAAAGTAACGATACCTGCCGCGTCTTGGCCGCGGTGTTGCAGAACTAGTAATCCATCGTATATATCTGAAGCAACTGAGTATTCAGGACTGCCAACAATACCAATGATACCACACATGTAGAACAAACCTCGCTCAGTCATAAGGGTCTTAGCACTTTGCTA
>ENA-ORDR01000367-ORDR01000367.1-marine-metagenome-genome-assembly--contig:-NODE-367-length-23344-cov-5.037306_pt1 | contig 23344 bp, 16 predicted proteins | sample MGYA00240993_ERZ508538 | MGnify/ENA primary metagenome ERZ508538 (study PRJEB26207, sample SAMN05421999) | marine metagenome | isolation source: Monterey Bay, California, USA | place: USA:Monterey Bay... | reverse complement strand
ACTATTGATGTTGCCTACAGATACTTTGCAACTCCAAAAAGAAAATTCATTATTGCAGATACTCCAGGACATATTCAGTACACAAGAAATATGGTTACAGGAGCATCAACAGCTAACTTAGCACTACTTTTAGTAGACGCAAGGCATGGAGTAATCGAACAAACTAAAAGACATGCATTTATTGCATCACTTTTACAAATTCCTCACATTGCAGTTTGTGTGAACAAAATGGATTTAGTGGACCACAGTAAAGAAGCTTTTGATAACATAAAAAAGGATTTTGAGAATTTTGCAACAAAATTAGAGATTAAAGATGTTCGTTTTATTCCTATTTCAGCACTGAATGGAGATAATGTTGTGGATAGATCTGAAAATATGGATTGGTATGATGGATCAACTTTAATGCATCTTTTAGAAAATATTCATATTGGATCCGACCAAAACCATGTAGATTGTAGATTTCCTGTACAATATGTTGTTAGACCACAATCTGCTGAACATCCTGATTACAGAGGGTATGCTGGTAGAATTGAAGGTGGAGTTTTCAAACCAGGAGATGATGTAACCGTACTTCCTTCAGGATTTACATCTAAGATTAAATCAATTGACACTTTTGATGGAGAGGTTGAAGAGGCTTTTTCACCTATGTCAGTTTGCATGACTTTAGAAGATGATATTGACATCAGTAGAGGCGATATGTTGGTGAGAGAAAACAATAAACCAACTATTGAACAAGATATTGATGTTATGATTTGCTGGATGAATGATAAAAAAATGATCCCAAGAGGGAAATACACCATCAGACATACAAGCCAAACTGCAAGATGTATTATTAAAGAGGTAAAATACAAAATGGACATCAATACTTTACACAGAAATGAAGATGATTTAGAAATTGGATTAAATGATATCGGTAGAATTACAATCCGTACAACTAAACCTCTTTTCTTTGATAGTTACAGAAGAAACCGAAATACTGGAAGTGTTATTTTAGTAGATGAAGCAACAAATGAAACGGTTGCTGCAGGTATGATTATCTAAAATATATCTAAGATTAGAATCTAAAAAAAACCACTTTTTCAAGTAGGTTTTTTTATTAAAGTATATTTTAACATTATCCTAAAGTACATTTAATTGGTACAGTATATTTTACAGGGACTGGTTTTCCAATTTGTTTACCTGGAGAGAATTCTGGGAGTTTTTCTACAACATCAATTGCAGCTTTATCTACATGTTTGTCAAGTCCTTTAAGAACTTTTATTCTACCAACCTTACCGTTTTTCTCAACAACAAACTCTAAGATTACTCTACCTTCTACTCCATTTGCTTTTGCAATTTCTGGATATTTAAAATTACGAGCAATAAACTTCATTATTTCAGTTTGAGTACAAGCCTCATCCTCACAATCACCAAGCATTGGCATTTGCTCTACCGAAATAAATGGCTCTGAAAATTCTTCCTCTTCAAATTCCATCATTTCATCCTGATCTGTTTCTGCATCTTCAACATCAAGTTCAGTTTCTAATTCTTCTTCATTTTCTTTAATTTCAATTTCTTCAGGAGCTTCTGGCGGAGCTTCCGGAGGTGGAGGTGGCTTAACCTCATCTGGTCTTGTAATTTCAATGTCCTCCTCATCAAGTTCTGCCATGTCTACATCACCAAAATCACCTATTTTAAGTGCATCATATGATTTGTACTCATAAGCAGCAATCGCTAAGAGTAAAGATATTATTAATCCAATCTGAAGGAAAATACCTTTCTTGTTTTCTAAATCTGCTTTTGGGTTCTTTTTTAATTCCATAGTTTACGATATAAGATTTCTGTATTGTTCAGCTGATAATAAAGCATCTAACTCAGAAGTATCTGAAATATTAACTTTAATAATCCAACCTTTATTATATGGGTCTGTATTTATATTTTCTGGAGAGTCCTCTAAATCTTCATTAAATTCTAATACCTCAGCTGAAATAGGCATAAATAAATCTGAAACTGTTTTTACTGCTTCAATAGTTCCAAACACCTCTTCATTATCTAATTCTTCTCCTTCAGTATCAATATCTATAAAAACTATATCGCCAAGTTCTCCTTGAGCAAAATCAGTAATACCAATTGTAGCTATGTTGCCATCAACTTTTACCCATTCATGGTCCTTTGTATATTTTAAATTATCTGGAATATTCATTTTAAATTTTTTACAAAAATACACTTTTACCTCAGTTATCAAAATTATCCGGCTAAAGTAAATCTTAAACTAAATCCTGCGTTGGTTATTGCTCCCGGAAAGCTAGTGAAAATGAAAGGATTTGTTATTACTTTATCGTAGAACATTTTTAGGTTTAATCTTGAATTTACAACATAATCTGCTGAAAATTTAATACTTATTGTTTGTTGTCCCATTGTTATTTGCTCTTCATCTTCAACAATTTTACGGATTACAGTTTTATTATTTCTAACATTAAAATCTAGTTTTAAATCTAAATCAGAAGAAATTTTCTTTCCTCTTCCCCCAGATCTGAATTTAAATTCTACATCTTTTATTCTGTAACCAGTACCTATAATATATTCCGACCCATTTATTTCGGTAAGCTGATTGTTTGCAAGAGATAGATTTAAGGTTCGATTTTTCTTAATCTCTAACTTTGTGATTAATGAATTCTTCCAAGTCATATCTAACTTAATTAATGGAGAAAATTGTTCGTTTATTGTAACCTGACCAATCTCGTACATAGAAAAGAAATTTCCATTATTAGGATTTATAGTTGAAGACCAACCACTACCGTTATCATCATAATCCAAACTACTAATAAATGAACCTACAGAATAAGTACTTCTATAAGCATGTCCGATACTAAATGTCTGAAATTTCTTTTTAATAACTTTCAATTGCATCAAACCATCATAATTTATTCTCCAATTTGGTAATGGAATTGTTGGCATAGTATTTAATGAAGATCCCACAGTGTTTTTTCCTGAATAAGCTGCTAAAAATGCAGGAATTAAAACATCCGGAGATGTAGATCCATATCCTGTTGGGAATCCAGTTGAATCAATAATACCGTTATAATTTGGATTTTGTGCAGCAACACTTTTAGCTATTTCATTTCGGTAATTTCGGAATTGCTGAAAAGTTTTTGAGGAAGAATTTTCATCATCACCTCTAAAGGCTGTTCTCCAGGAAATAAACGAAATAGAGAAGTTCCCTTGCTCAGTTGGAGAAAAACTTAAGAACATATTATCGTCAGAAGACCAACGATAATATTCTTGCTCAGAAAGGGAAGTGTTTTTATTTGCAGTTAATTCAATCCTAAATTTATTAAACGGTTCCACTGTACTTCTTAAAACCAAATTAGAAGATGAATTTGTTTTATATAATGTATTTAAGGTCTCATTCTGTGTAATCCATCCATTTTGTCCAGCATAATTTCTAATATCTCTCTGAGATCCTAAAACAAAAGGAATTCCTGGGGCAAGTTCTCCCCAATTTTGTCCAAAAAATCGTGATTCTGGCATAAACCCTGGAATAAATGTACCTTGATTTTGAGTAAGATTTACAGAAATATTTTTAACCCCTAAAACAAATTTTGTAGCATACTTTAATGCTTTGTATTGATCCTTTTTCTTTTCTTCCTCTTCTTTCTTATTGTCTTCATTATTTGTTCTGGATGTTCTTCCTCTACCTCTTTGTTTTCTTCCACTTTTAGCTAAAACCTTTTTAAAATACGGAACTTTATTATAAAGTGTCGTAAGATTAATCTGTCCATTATATTGGATGTTATTAGAATTCTGGATATTATTTCCTAATTCTGATAAAGCAAGTGGAGCTGCAGTCCAATCATAATTTGCATTATATCTGGTATTTAAACTTAAAAAGTTAGTTAACGGAATCTTATTTAAAGGTAGTTGATAATTTACAGAAACATCATGATGATATATTTTTTGTCTGCCTCCCTTCCAAAAATTTTGCCATACTGTATCTCTATTTTCTCTGAAAAAGGAATAGTCTCTGTCCATTCTTCCTTCTGGTTCGTCAATACTTGCTTGGCTTCTTGCAGAAAAATCTACCTTAAATGTTCTGGTAATATCATACTTAAATTCATAACTTTTATTCCAATTAAAATACTTGTTATAAGTAGGATCAATAATCATGTAGGAATTATTTACATTCCTTAATAAAGTTTCATTATACATTCTGTCAAAATCCGAACGGAAAGAAAAAGATTTTGGCATAGTATTAAAGTTTATATCTTTAATCAACCTAGCATACGGCCCCTTACCAATTTTTAGTTTTGAGAATGGCTTAATATTTTTTGGCCTTGTATTAAAATTATAAGTTAAAGCCCCTCTGTAAGTTTTAGTGTTATTTTTTTCTGTGTTTATATTTCTGATAAACATCTCATTTTTAGAATAAGAAACAGTAAAGTTTTCTAAATCATATATTTTTGGAGTTTTACTATCTCCATTACCTCCTTTATTCTGAGTTGATATTTTTCGAATATTTGTAAAGTTTATTGCATTCCTGCTTACATAGTCTTGGGTAATATGTTTTAAATTATCTTTTTCTGATTTAGTTCCCATGACTTCTAATGATGTACTTAAAAGTATGTCCGGATCTAACGGATTGTATTGAGGGTTACTTATTTGTTCGGAGGAAGAAATATGCATTGGAATTTTAACTCCATACTTTTCTGGGAAAAATTTTCCTAACTCTAAATTAGAAGAAAGATCATATTGATAATCATCAGACTTCTGTCTCTCATTTACTTTCTTCTCAATAGAACCAAAACCAATAGTACTCATATTCCCGGCCATAGTAACAGTACCAAAATCTGCTAATCTGGTAGTAAATCTGGCATTTGCAGCCCAACCTCCATATTCATTAAAATCTGTTAATCTTAACTCATTAACCCAAATTTCCCCACATTTTGATAGTCCATCATCATCCGAATCTATTGAAGTCTTCTTAGGATTTCTTACTCCAATCATTATTGTTTTAACTCTACTTAAATTCGGATTACCTACAACAATTATTTTTTTACCTCCACTTAAAAAACTAATAAAAGGAGTACTTACATCTGTAGAAGATAAGTTTCTTTGTTGCTTTGCAAGTTGAAAATCTTCAAACAAAATATCTATATTATTTTCGATTGGCCAAACTTCTGTCCTTCCGTTATCACCATGATTTGTTACTTTTAGTGGAATTTCATATTCGTAATAATTAGAAGTAAAATCAGTACCTAATCTGATAAAACAAGATAAATCTCCATCTTCTAAATCATCTTCTTTTCCTTCCGCATGAACAAACATTTTTAATCTTTTGTATGCTCTTACATCCAAATCTGATGTTTTGTATGCTGCTCTTGCATCTCCATCCGCTAAGTCGCATATTTTTAACACTAATGATTGTTCGTTATCCTTTCTTAAAGTAGTAGTTGTGTTATCTATATTTTGTTCGATTCCTGGAGGCAAAACATAATTAACCGGAACTCTTTGTCCGTTTTCCTCAATATTTACAGAAGAAACATCAAAAAGAGTTTCATCTAAAATATCATTTGGAATATACTCTCCACCTTCAGTAAGTTGTAAATTATATCTTCTCCACTCCCCTCTAACAAGTTCTAAAGTTGCAAATCTGCAAATAATTGGCTGAGAAAAATCAGAAAGAACCATACGCATAAAACGAATAGACTTAAAATCTTGAATTCCTCCAACTACTTTTTCAGGATTATAAACTGGCACTCTGAATTGGTACCATTTAATAAGTCTATCCTCACCATTTTTTGTAGTTATTGTAGTTTCTAAAACATCCGAAATATACGGATTAGCAACATTCATTGTTTGTGGAGAAATCCTAACTTTGTATTGAAAATAACTTTCGGACTCTCCAAGAGTATTATCTCTGTTTATATCTTCTGAATTAGGAATAGTTGTAGCAGAAGTTAAATAAGATTCTATTGATTGTTCAATAGTAGCAGAGTTCCCATCAATATTATTAAAATGTTTGTATCTCTGTAATAATGGAGTTTCTGCATTATCAAAATCTGTTCCTCTAAAATAATGATAATTATCTCCAGAAGGGTCATTTAATGCATTTTGATATGCAATAGATGTAGTACCAAGTGCGGGGTTATTAGCAATTTCTTGGACATAAACAGAATCAAAAAATAATAACTCATCCGAATCTGATAATCCATCCAAACCAATATCCTGATATTCTCTTGTTAATGGGTCGTTATCAAATGCATCTACAATGGAATATGAGGTTGGAACTCTACCCCAAACTGTAGTATCTACATCTTTAATTATATCAGATGTAGGAAGCCCATTTTCAAAACTTTTATATCCGTCCTTTAAAACATCTTCCGATACATTACCAAGTTGAATATACAAATCACCTCCATTATGATTAATGTCTCCATCTTCAGAATTAAATGGATCCATCATCCAAAATTCTACAAATTCAATATTTGCAGCTTCAAAATCATTAGTTTCAATTTTCCTCATGATACCCGCCCAATTATTCTGAGGATTCATAAGCGTTCCGTCAGAATTTAATCCATTTACTGAATAATTGTAAGGTCCTCTTTCGGAAGGGTAATATGCTAAATCAAGAATTGACATATTTGTAATCTGACTACCATATTGAGGATCTTTATTAGGGAAAACTTCCTTTTCTAAAATCTCTCTGGAATAATGATAAGACTGTTGAGAAATTTGATTTCCGTTTGGTAACTGAACCTTATTATCAACACCAGGAGGAGTAATAGATGAAGTACGGAAAAATACGGAAGGGTCTATTGTATACCAAGCAAGTTTTGCTCTTTTAAAACCGAGTGTTAAATCATTATTTAGGTTTGCATTTTCAAAAATGCTTTCTTGTCCTTGCGGTATAGATGATAAATTCCAAGAACGAACATTTTTTATATCAATAGAGCTTCTACTTGCTTCAAAGTCATCAATATAAGAAGTCCCTCCTTCACCATTATCAATTCTTCTGTGATGGCCCGGAATTAAAGTAGCAACTTCTCCGGTTGCAATTATTCTGGACTTAGCTTTTGTTTCTAAAAACGGAAGCATATCTACCATTTTAGTAATGAATGGAGATTCATTTTGATAGATCCCGTCCAAACCGATAATTGTATTTGAAATTGGCTCATCACCCGCATTAATTTTATTGACATAAGGAGCTTCTGATAGTTTTAACAAAGTACCACCAATAATAAAATCTTTATTTATTTCATAATCTGCATGAAAACCAATTAATGTTTTGTCCTGAATACCGAACATTGCATTATTTTCTAGTTTGATTTTAATTGGTACACCCGAATTCAAAATGCCTTCATCAATAATTGTAACTCTACCGAGCATGTAATCTACAGTGTAATGTTGGTTTTCTGCTAATTTTTGAGAACCAGCAGTAACAGTAACAGATCCTTCAGGAACATTCATAGCATTTAATGATATTTCCGCTCCTGATGAGGATTTATAAGACCCCTTTAACCTGAATTTATTTAACTCAGGATATTGCCTTGCTACAGTTAATGTAGAATCATATAAATAATCATAAACATATTTGTCTGCTATTGCCTGATTATTAAAATTACTTCTTAAATCTGATCCGAAAGGCTCTAAAACCGGAAAAATAATTCTCCCATTTGAAGAACGAGCAGTTAAACCTTCAATAAAATCAAAAACACCATCTGAAACCTCTGCTTGTTGCTGATTCAGATTATCTAAATTTAATAATTGGATAATTGGAGTCCCGTTAATATTTCCTTCAGGAATATAGTTCGTAAGACCACCTGACTCTTCTGTATTTTCGTATAAAACATCTAATACAAATTCATTAGAACTCATTTGATAAGCCCCAAGAGCATAGATGTTTTTCATCATTAATTCCCAATTCATGAGTGAAGGTGAAAATGTTGTTCCTTTTAAAAGTTTAAGAATTAAAGCATCCGGGGCACTAGGTCCGCTTGTTGTAAATTCCCCTACCTGATAAGTTTGATTTCCAATTGTATATTGAAAAGCAACTGCTAAAACCTCATCATTATTTAATGATTGGTTTAAAGATATATAACCTAATTGTGGATGAATAGTAAATTCTGTAGCTTTTAGCTTTTTTGCTCTTTCTAACTTTTCGAAATCCTGACCACCAATAAAATTAATTGCTAAATTTGATGGAGTAGAGAGTTCGTTATTTACCTGATTTACATTTCTTATTCCTGAATATTGGCTAAGCAACTTTTGATACATATCATTAGCGGCATCATTATCAGGATAAGACCCTCCATTAGTTGTTGTAAAATCTATATTTTGTAAATTATTTCCTGTTTCCCCTAAGTCCAAGAAAGAAATAATATTTCTACTATCAGTTGTTTCCCCAGTTTTATTTGTTACCCAAACTTCAACTTTTGTAATGTTGATTGGAGAGTTTACAAAAGGAAGATTTTCTAATGCTGTATTATAGCTTTCTTTAAAATAATGAGATAAGAAAAAGTGTTTGTTTGCCTCATAATCATCAGCATAAATATCAAATTCTGTTGTTTGTGCGCCTCCAGTTACTTCTACTTCTGAGGTAGTAGATTTTTGTTGAGATAAAATACCTGTAATTGTTGTTCTTCCGAATTGAAGTTGTGTTTTAAAACCAAATAAACTTTGAGAACCAGTAATTAAAGTTCCGTTTAAAGGCAAACTTACATTTCCTACTTCAATCTTTTTTATAATCTCATCTTCAAATCCGGTATATTCCAATTTCATGTCATTCTCAAAATTGAAAGTAGCTTCTGTATTAAAATTAGTTGTAAGTTTTAATTTTTCCCCAATTTTACCGATAACATTCATCTGTATCTTCTCCTGAAAATCAAATGATGTAGTTCTTCTTTGTTCTACTGTATAATTAGGATTATCTTGTCTATTTACTCTTAAGGAGAATATTAATTCTGCAGAACCTTGGGGGCGAATATCTACTGTATTTCCACCAAAAACCTTATCAAAAGTTTCCCCTCCCACATATAATTTTGGCAATCCGTATGATTGCTGAACCGTTTTTTGCTTATCAGAAGTTCTTAAATCCCAATGATCACTCATCATTTCATTTAGTTGAAAATCCAGATATTCCTGAAAAGATAATACTTTCTGAGAGAATAAATCCGTCTCCCCAATTCTTTGATAAAGAATGTAATTTCCTGAATTGATGTCATAAACAACTTTTTGCTTAAAATTATCTGGGAAATTCATAAACATTGGTCCGTACTGATTTGCTGAAAACGGATACACTAAAGTTGTATCTGTAACAGAAGTATCAGAAAAAAAAGTAAATGATTTTGCATCTTTACTAAATGAAAGTAAAATCAATATTACAAATAAAAATATATAGGAAGTTTTTCTGTTCAATTTATCTTAATTTCTTAAGCTAATGATTTTTTAACTAAGTCCTCCACCGTAATATCTCCATGATGATGTTTAAGTATATTATCCACCTTTTTATCTGCCATTTTCTTAGTAAACCCTAAAGCTAGTAAAGCAGATAACGCTTCTTGTTTAATAGTATTGTCTTGTATAAACAATAAATCTGAAGTTTCTTTTCCTTTTCCTACTTTATCTTTTAAATCAATAATAATTCTTTGTGCGGTTTTACCACCAATTCCCTTTACATTTTGGATAGCTGCGACATCTGCTGAAATAATATAATGTACTATTTCATCTGCAGAATATGTAGATAAAATTATACGAGCCGTACTAGGCCCTACTCCAGAAACAGAAATAAGTTGTCGGAATAAATCTCTTTCTTCAGAAGTAAAAAAACCATACAATGTATGAGAATCTTCCTTAACTGCAAGATGTGTAAGCAACTTACAACTCTCATGCTTAATTGCAGAATAAGTTTGTAAAGAAATGTTTAATTTATATCCAACTCCATTGCAATCAATCACGACAAATGTTGGTGTTTTTTCTATAAGTCTTCCGTTTATATGTGCTATCATTTATTTGTTATTTGAGCATCAACAGCTGCTAAAGTAATCATATTTACTATTTCTCTTACTGTACTTCCTAGTTGTAAAATATGAACTGGTTTTTTCATTCCTACTAAAATAGGTCCAATTGAATCAGGAGATTCTAATTCCTGTATTAATTTGTAAGCAATATTTCCGGATTCCAAATTAGGAAAAATAAGTGTATTTGCTGGATTTTTTGAAAGTTCAGAAAACTCAAAAAGGTTACTAATTTTTTCTTTGTTTAGAGCAAAATCCGCCTGTATTTCTCCGTCAATTATTAGATTAGGATTATTGTTTTTAATTCTGACAGCTGCCTTTGCCATCTTAGACGATTCTTTTGTTCTGCTACTACCAAAATTCGAATAGCTTAAAAGTGCTATTCTGGGCTTAAACCTTAATGATTTTATTGCCTTAGCTACCATTTCAGTAATTTCTACAATATCATCTTCTGTCGGATTGATATTAATTGTAGTATCTGCTAAAAACAAAGTTCCTTTCTTGGTATTCATAATATACATACCTAGCACTTTATTTACTCCTTCTCTTCTCCCAATTACTTCTAGGGCAGGTTTTATTGTACTAGGGTAATTTCGGGTAATTCCTGAAATTAATGCATCTGCATTTCCTAATTCTACCATCATAGATCCATAATAATTTCGTTCGCGCATTAGTTTGATAGCTTCAAATTTTGTTAATCCTTTTCGTTTTCTTTTTTCCCAAAGGTGAATTCCGAATTCTTCACGTTTTTGCGTTTGTTTATTTTCTTTCGGATCTATAATCTCTACATTTTCTAACTCAATTGAATACTCCTCAATTAAAGAAACTATTTTTTCGCTTCTTCCTAGTAGAATTGGAGTTATAATACCTTCATCTACAGATTGTTCTACTGCTTTTAAAACTTTATAATGCTCCGCTTCTGCAAACACTATTCTTTTCGGGTTTCTTTTTGCTTTATTAGTAAGTTGCCTGATAAATTTATTGTCATTACCTAATCTTTTGTCAAGTTGTTGCTCATATTTTTTCCAATCTTCTAATTTCTTTTGAGCTACACCAGTCCTTACAGCTGACTTTGCAACAGCAGGAGCAACCGCAGTTATTAATCTAGGATCTAAAGGTTTAGGAATGATATAATCTTTACCAAAAGAAATAGCATTGTCATCATACGCAACATTCACCTCATCAACCACTGTTTCTTTAGCTAGTTTTGCAATTGCTTTTACAGCTGCAAGTTTCATGTTTTCGTTTATTTCGGTAGCTCTTACATCCATTGCTCCTCTAAAAATATAAGGGAACCCTAACACATTGTTTACTTGGTTTGGATGGTCTGACCTACCGGTAGCTATAATAATATCATCCCTGCAGTCAATAGCGTCTTTGTATGAAATTTCAGGATCCGGATTTGCTAAGGCAAAAACAATTGGTTTTTTTGCCATTGATTTTATCATTTCTTTACTAACAATTCCACCTTTTGAAAGTCCTAAAAACACATCTGCATTTTTCATTGCATCTTCTAATGTTTCTGCCCTTCTATTTGTAGCAAAAAACTCTTTTTCTTGAGTTAAACCTTCTCTTTTATTAGATATAACACCTTTACTGTCTAACATGATAATGTTTTCTTTTTTTACTCCTAACGAAATGTATAATTTAGAACAAGAAATAGCTGAAGCTCCCGCTCCATTTACTACAATCTTTATCTTTTCTATCTTCTTTTTAGTAATTTCGAGTGCATTTAGCAAAGCTGCTGAGGAGATAATAGCGGTGCCATGCTGATCATCATGCATTATAGGAATATTTAACTCTTCTTTTAGTCTTCTTTCAATTTCAAAACATTCAGGAGATTTTATATCCTCCAAATTAATTCCTCCAAAAGTTGGAGAAATAGCTTTTACAGTTTCTACAAATTTATCTACATCTGTTGCGTCTACTTCTATATCAAAAACATCAATATCTGCAAATATTTTAAAAAGAAGCCCTTTTCCCTCCATAACAGGTTTTGATGCTTCTGGACCAATATCCCCTAAACCAAGAACTGCTGTTCCGTTAGATATAACCGCGACCAAATTTCCTTTTGCTGTGTATTTATATACATCTTCTTTTCTCTTATCTATTTGTATACATGGTTCCGCTACCCCAGGAGAGTAAGCCAAAGACAAATCTCTTTGAGAACTATATTCTTTTGTTGGCACAACTTCTATCTTACCAGGTCTACCATTACTATGGTATTCCAAAGCATCTTTCTTACTTATCTTTTTTGCCATTTTATAATAAATTTAAAGAACAAACATACTGATTATATATAAAAAAACCCCCTTAGAAATAAGGGGGTTTATACTTATAATAAACAAACTATTTGTTAATAATTAGTTTTTTAATATTTACAATATCTCCATTTTCAATTAGGTTCCCAAAATAGATACCTTTATGTAAATCTCCTACATATATTATCTGTTTTCCAATTCCTTCTAATTCGATTGTTTTAACCACATTTCCTAAAACATCTGTAATTTGCAACAATGAAATATCACTAATATTATAACTTATATTTGTATATTCGGATGTAGGGTTTGGGTAAAAGGACCCTATTTTATCAATAGGTGTAATCCGATCTAAATCTGTCACCCCCATCGCGTCATAAGTTATAGTTGCACAGCTCCTGTCATTTGGGTCGGAATCCAAATAAAAACAATATTCCACAACTGCTATTGATGGATCACTCCAAGGCTGGTAATAACCAGAAAAACCTTGACTCTCCACACCAGGTGGAATTGTGTCAACTTTAGTAGATATGATTGTAGACTCCCCATAACATGTTCCTCCCCAACAGAAATTATTTGTACCTGTCTGATTCTGCTGAACTACTGTTTTTTCACAATAAACCAAAGCGGTATCAGAATTAATGTTCTTTACATATAAATGAGATTCAATCTGAAAATCGGAAGGATGTCCATACACAACAGTATCTCCTGTCACTAATAAACTCTGAGAGAATGAGATTGTTGCAAATGAGACTAGGAAAAGAGAAACAATAGATTTGTTCATAGAGTTATTTTTAGCAAAGATATGAAAAATATCTATTTTAACCTAACATACTCAATTTAGAATATTAATTGATGTCATTTGTGATTACTTAAGATTTATTCTCTATATTTGCTAACTAGATTAATTTAAATTAAAAATAATAAAATGAAAAAGATTTTAATTTCTGTATTTGCTTTCGGAACATTGATAGCATTAGGACAACAAAATGTAAGTACAACAGCTGAAAATAAGAATGTTGTATTAGAGGAATTTACTGGAATCTATTGCGGTTACTGTCCTGATGGGCATGTAGTGGCTAATGGGATTCAAGATAACAATCCTGGAGACGTAATGCTAATTAATATCCATACTGGTGGGTATGCGACTCCACAAGGTGGTGACCCAGATTTTCAAACATCCTTTGGAGCTTCTCTAGCTACAGCCGCTAATGTTTCAGGTTACCCTACTGGGTCAATAAATAGAGTAGGGTCAGCTATGAGTAGATCAGACTGGGCTAGTTCAACAACTGCAGTGCTTAATCAATCTTCTCCAGTAAATGTATGGTCAGAAGCTATTATTGATATGGGGACAGGGTTATTAACTGTAAATGTTGAGATATATTATACAGGTTCGCAATCTGTGTCAACAAATAAATTAAATGTAGCGGTATTACAAAACAATGTTGAAGGTCCTCAATCTGGAGGATCTACTTATAATCCTACAGCTATTTTATCAAATGGAAATTACAATCATCAACATATGTTAAGACATCTAATGACAGGGCAATGGGGAGATGATATTACAAATGTATCCCAAGGAACGTATGAAACAAGATCATATAATTGGACTCTTCCATCTGATATAAATGGAATAGATCTTGATCCAACTAATTTAGAAGTTGTTGTATTTATTGCGGAGGATCAGCAAAATATTATTACGGGAGATTATTCGAATACATCAATTGTGTTTCCCTACACTACTGACGCTTATTATTCCGACGCTAATTGTTCTAATGTAGTATGTGGTACGGACGCATCACCCGAGATAACTTTCAAAAACTATGGTAACGCTCCTCTGACTTCTCTTGATATAGTATACTCAATAAATGGAAGCTCATCTAGTAATACTCATAATTGGACAGGGAATCTTAATTCAGGAGCATCAGAAACAATTACACTTCCTTCATTAAGCTTCTCAGCTTTAGCAAATAACACTGTAACTATATCTTTAAGCAATCCAAATGGAACTACAGATCAAAACCTAACAAATAATGATGGAACAACTACATTTATGCATTATGCAACAGCTGGTCAGGTAGCGGGAGGATTTGAATCTGGGACAGTATCTATAGATATAACTACTGATGCATATGGATCAGAAACAACATGGATGTTAGTTGCGGACAATGGATCTGTTGTTGCTTCTGGAGGTCCATACAACAACCTATCTGCAGCAGGAACCACAGTTCAGCCAACTGAGTCCGCTATTATTAATCAAAATGAATGTTACACTTTTGTTATTGAAGATTCATATGGTGATGGTATAAATGGTCAATATGGTGCTGGAGGATATACAGTAACTGATAATTCTGGAAATATCATTGCTCAAAATGGATCTCATTTAGCAAGTATGGCTGATTTTCAATCGATTGATCAAGAAAACTTTGAGACTGAGGCGGTATCCGTTTCTATTGAAGAAACCAACTCCAGAATTTCTATTTATCCTAATCCTGTTAAAAATATGTTAACTATTAAAGGGCAAATAGAATCAGTTGAAATATATGATGCTTTTGGTAAATTCATTTTAACATCAAATAAAAACACTATCAATACAACAAGTCTTTCTAATGGTATTTATATAGTAAATATTAAATCAAACGACTTAATAACAACAAAAAGAATTACTGTAACGAAATAATCTTTATTTTAAAACGATTTAGGAAAAAAGCCCAGCATATGTTGGGCTTTTCTTTTATTAGTACAATAATTCAGATATAATTCCTTTATATTTGTGAAATAATTAAATGAAAAAAACAATGAAAAAAAATCTAATCTTATCAGTAATTACTTTATTATTATTTTCTGTTACCTCATTTGCACAAAAAAGAAGTTTGCCGAATGTAACTGTTAAAAATCTAAAAGGGAAACAAGTAAATATTCAATCTGTTGAAAATGATGGGAAACCAATTGTAATTTCTTTTTGGGCAACTTGGTGCAAACCTTGTAAAAAAGAACTAAACACTATAGCTGAAGTATATGAAGACTGGCAAGATGAAACAGGGGTTAAACTTATTGCCGTTTCAATAGATGATAGCCGTTCATTGTCAAAAGTAAAGCCGTATGTAAATGCATCCGGATGGGAGTATGAGATTTTATTAGACACAAATAAAGAACTTTCCAGAGCATTAGGAGTTACATCAGTGCCTCACACATTCTTACTAGATGGAAAAGGGAATATTGTTTGGGAACACAGAGGATATATTGATGGGGATGAAGATGAATTACTAGAGAAAATTGAACTCCTATCTAAATAGAAATATGAAAAGAATATTACTTTTTACTTTTGTATTTATTTCTTCTTTCACTCTTTATTCTCAGGATAATCCAATCGAAATACATGGTAATTTTGAGTTAAACATGCAGTCTTATCGTGTAGATTCTACAATTGGAGCAAATGAACCAACTCCTGAAAGAGTATTAAATAATGCCTATTTAAATTTACTAATTACAAAAGGAAAATTTACAGCAGGTTTAAGATATGAAAGTTATTTAAATGCACTAAAAGATTACGACCCACAATATAAAGGCAACGGAATACCTCACAGATACGCAACATATACTTCTGATGGATTAGAAGTTACAGTTGGTAATTATTACGAACAATTTGGTAGTGGAATTATTTTAAGAACCTATGAAGATAAAGGATTAGGAGTTGACAATTCATTAGACGGGATAAGGTTGAAGATGAGTCCTATTAACGGGATATACTTAAAAGGATTAATTGGAAAAAGCAGAACATACTTTAATTATTCTGAAGGAATAATTAGAGGTGCAGATGCAGAGTTTAACATCAATGAATCATTGAACCTTACTAGTGAAACTTCTTATATTTTTGGAGGGAGTTTTGTAAGTAGATTTCAGAAAGACAATAACCCTGCTTTCAACTTACCTGAAAATGTTGCAGCTATGTCAGCTAGATTAAATATTATGCATGGAGGATTTAATTATTTTGGTGAATTTTCTCAAAAAATAAATGACCCAATTGGTAGTTTTTCATTTGATGAAAATAATTATGCAAATGGCAAATCTATTGTAAATAATCTAACATATTCTCAAAAGGGATTAGGAATTACTTTCGAAAGTCATTTTGTAGATCATATGGAATTTCGGTCTGAAAGAGCAAAAGAAAAGGAATATATAATTAATTACATCCCTACTTTAAGCAAAAATCATACTTATACTTTATTAGCTCTTTATCCATGTGCTACTCAACCGGAAGGTGAAGCTGGTTTTAATACAAATATCTTTTACAAAATTGCTAAAAATACTCTTTTAGGAGGGAAGTATGGAACAAAATTAAACCTAAATTTTGCCAGAACTAATAGTATTGAAGGAGGGACCTCTTACTTAAATGATAGCACATCTCATACGTCTAGACCTTTAAAGTCTATCTTTATAAAAGATGAAACATTATATTTCTCTGATTTTAATTTGGAAATAAATAAAAAGATAAACAAAAAGGTAAATTTAAACTTAGTTCTTGCAAAACAAAATTATAATAAAGATGTACTAGAAGGAAAAACAATTGGTGAATATGGGATTATATCTTCTACTATTGCTGTTGCGGAGGTAAGTTATAAAATAAAGAAAGGACATACTATCCGATTAGAACTTCAAGAATTACTTTCTAAAGATGATGAAACTGCAGAAAAACATGCAGATGGTGATTGGCATATGATACTTGCAGAATATACAATTTCACCTAATTGGTTTTTTACAATTCAAGATATGTATAACTATGGTAACTATTATGAAGAAAAACAACTTCATTATGTAAACACATCAATTGGATTCGTGAAGGGTGCTAACAGATTTGAAATTGGATACGGTAAGAAAAGAGCAGGAATTTTCTGTGTTGGTGGAGTATGTAAGGAAGTTCCTTCATCAAATGGATTTAGTTTAAACATCTCATCTAGCTTTTAAAATTATGAAAAACACAAAACATATAATTACACTTTTTATCATTACAATTATTTTTAGTTTCAACTCTTGCGATATTATTGAAGGTCCTTACATGATTGATAATGATACTAATCCTGTTGATACATCAACTTATGTAAAAAAAGTACTAATTGAAGATTTTACCGGGCATAGATGTCCTAATTGCCCTTCTGCAGCTGAAGAACTAGCTGCATTGCAAAATTATTATGGAGATAAAGTTATAGGGATTGCAATCCATCCTTCCTCACAAGCTTTTTCAACTCCATCACCATTAACTTCTAGTTCTTACACTTATGATTTCAGAACTGAGTTTGGAGATGATATTGATGATATTTTTGAACTAACCACAGTAGGACTGCCAAGAGGAATGGTAAATAGAGTAGGATTTGATACAGATCATCAATTAGGTAAAGATGAATGGTCTTCTGCAGTTCAAACAGAACTTGCAAAAGATCCTATTTTTGGAATTACTCTTTCTTCTAATGTAAGTAGCGGAAATGGTACTATTTCAGTTACTGTTAAGGCTCTTTCTAATATAAACTTAAATAAAACTGAAGAAATAGAAGATTATAATATTGTTATTTGCCTTACTGAAAACGAAATAATTGAATGGCAAAAAGACAATGCAGCTGGTGACATTGAAGAGTATGAGCATAATCATGTATTAAGAACAATTTTAAACTCAACATTTGGGGAATCCATAGGGAATTCTTTTGTTGAGGGAGATATTTGGGAAAAAGATTATTCTGTTGACATTACAACTTTAGAGAATATAAATGAAAATTATTCCCTAAATACATTATTTATGGGTAACGGAAATTGTAAGGGGTGGGATGAAAATAAGATGGAAATTGTTGCGTATATTTACAACTCAGATAATTATGAAATTGTACAAGTAGAGCAAATTCACTTAATAAATCATTAATTTATGAAAAAGATATTAATTTCTACAGTTTTAATTTTCTCAAGTTTTGGGATTAAAGCACAAACAGTTTTTGCAGATGATGCATCAAATTTTTTAACTGCTTATTTCTCACCTCTTGGTGAAAGTTTTGGAGCAGGATTAAATAACGGATGGTATAATACTGCAAAACCTCACAAATTATTAGGTTTTGATATTACATTAACTTTAAACACAGTTTCAATTCCAAATGATATTCAACAATTTAATCCTAATGAATTAGATCATTTTAATTCAACAGAAAATTCTCCTACATTGTTAGGAGCGGGTGATGGAGCTACTATTACTTATGAAAATCCGAATCTTACATCTCCAATAGTTTTTACAATGCCAGACCAAATCATTAAAAAGAGTTTGGTGCCAATACCAATGGTAAATGCAGGAATTGGAGTAGGTAAAAAAACAGAATTAGATTTTAGATATTTACCAAATTATACTTTTGAGATGGGATTTGTTGGAAAAACTTCTGTTAATTTGTGGGGTGTTGGTGTAAAACACGATTTATTACAATGGATTCCTATTGTTGGAGATGCAATTCCTTTAAGTTTATCTTTACAAGCAGGACATACTGAATTTAATACTTCATTTTCTTATGATGGCCCAAGCTCTGTAAGTCAATCTGTAGAAATGGATGTAAAAGCTACAACTGTAAATATAATAGCATCAAAAAAACTATTAATGCTTACTGCATATGCTGGAATTGGTTACAATTCTGCTCAAACAACATTTAATACAAATACTAATTTTGAATTAGGAATAAATGGAAACTCAGTTGAATTTGATATTCCAACAGAACTTAATTTTGAAACTACAAATGAAGTAAGAGCAAATATTGGTCTTAGATTTAATATTGCTATATTAGCGCTACAAGCTAATCATACTTTCTCAAAATATCCGGTTACAACTGTTGGGGTTGGATTAAGCTTAAGGTAAATGAAAAACAAACTACTCCTTTTTCTTTTCACATTTTTTACTTTCTTTTCATTTTCTCAAAACTTTAAAGGTGGGGTAATTGGAGGAGTTTCTACATCTCAAGTTTCAGGAGATAATTTAGGAGGATTTAATAAAGCAGGTTTATATATTGGTGTATTTACAGAACTACCTATTTCAACAATTGCTAATATAAAAATGGAAATGAATTTTATTCAGAAAGGAAGTCACAACCCAAAAATGAATAAAAATGGAATACCTGATATCTCAACTTCTTATGTTGAAATTCCTATTTCTGTAAATTATTATCAGAACGAATTGACTTCCATTGAAGTAGGTTTACAAACTGCTTTTTTATTAGAGGGACATGATAATGACATTTTTGGAGAAGTACCAGAAACTCAAAGTACTCCATTTTACAAATATGATGTTGGGGCTTTTATTGGTATTAGTCGCCATTTATCAGAAAAATTAATCTTGAATAGCCGTATAAGTAATTCTATTTTACCTATTCGCCCGCACGCTTCAGGAGCTACTTATTTTCTTAATAGAGGACAGACAAATTCTGTACTTAGTTTTACTTTACATTATTACATTTAATGAATAAAAATCAAAAAATAATAGTTTCTGTAAGTGGCGCAAGTGGGTCGATTTATGCAAAAGTTTTGTTTGATAAATTAATTAAATTATCAGACCAAATAAATAGTGTTGGAGTAATTATGTCTGACAATGCAAAATATGTTTGGGAAACAGAATTAGGGAATAAAGACTATACAAAACTTCCTTTTACATTTTATACAAAGAATGATTTTACAGCTCCTTTTGCTAGCGGATCTGCTAATTATAATACAATGATAATTTGTCCTTGTTCTATGGGTAGTTTAGGTAGAATTGCTTCTGGTATGTCAGATGATTTGAGTAGCAGAGCTGCAGATGTGATTTTAAAAGAAAGAAGAAAATTAATTTTAGTTTCCAGAGAAACTCCACTCAGTTTAATTCATCTAAATAATATGAAAATAATTACAGAATCTGGAGGAATTATTTGTCCTGCTACACCTTCTTTTTATAGTAATCCATCTAGCTTTGAAGAATTAGCTTCTACAGTGATTGACAGGGTTTTAAATCTTGCAGATTTAGATAATGAATCATTTAGTTGGGGAGAAAAACAATAAATATTAGAAAGTTTTGTTAGTATAACTGATAAAACAAATAACTATGTTAGAATTCAGTAAAAAAATACTCTCAAAAGTTAGTTTCGACAGAAACTTATTTCAGAAAGAATTACAAAAAAGTGCAAGATGGATGAACAAAAGAGATATGATGCTTTTAAAAATTTGGGCACTAACTTCCTTCTCTCAATATAAAGATATTATCCTAGAAGTTTTTGATAATTTAGCTTAAAACAAACTATTTTGATCGGGAGATTTTTGTCTTCCTAAATGATTAAAAGCCTTTTCAGTAGCTTGCCTCCCTCTTGGAGTTCTCATTAAATAACCTTCCTGTATCAAATAAGGTTCGTAAACCTCTTCAATTGTTCCTGCTTGCTCTCCAACAGCTGTTGCAATAGTTGTAAGCCCAACCGGACCACCTTTAAATTTATCAATAATTGCTGAAAGAATTCTATTATCCATTTCATCCAATCCATTTTCGTCAACATTTAAAGCGTTTAAAGCAAATTGAGTAATTTCCTGATTGATATTACCATTACCTTTTACTTGTGCAAAATCACGAACTCTTCTTAATAAAGCGTTTGCAATTCTTGGTGTCCCCCTACTTCTTCCTGCAATTTCTAAGGCTGCATCTTTTGTAATACTTACATCTAATATGGTAGCAGATCTGTTTACAATTTCCGAAAGTAATGATCTTTTATAATATTCCAGACGAGATGTAATACCAAAACGAGCCCTTAGTGGGGAGGTAAGCAATCCAGAACGAGTTGTAGCTCCTATTAATGTAAAAGGGTTTAATTTAATTTGTACGGACCTTGCATTTGGTCCTGACTCAATCATAATATCAATCTGAAAATCTTCCATTGCAGAGTACAAATATTCCTCTACAATAGGATTTAATCTATGAATTTCATCAATAAATAGTACATCTCTCTCATCTAAATTTGTAAGTAAACCAGCAAGGTCTGCAGGTTTATCTAAAACTGGCCCTGATGTAGTTTTAATTCCAACTTCTAATTCATTTGCAATAATGTAAGAAAGTGTAGTTTTACCAAGACCTGGAGGCCCATGCAACAAAACATGGTCAAGTGAGTCTTTTCTTTGTTTTGCAGCTTCAATAAAAACTTTTAAATTACCTACAATCTGGTCTTGTCCCTGAAAATCATCAAAGCCTTTTGGCCTTAATGCTTGGTCAAAATCATTTTCTTCAAACTCATTCTCTTCTAAATCCTCAATCATGATACAAATGTAATAAAAAAAGGGTCAGAATTAACTGACCCTTAAATCTATATATTAACAAAAATCTTATGTATGTAAATGTTTACTTTCTTCTAACATAGGATGATTTTTAACTTCTAATGGAGCTTTAGTAAGAGCATTTAACACTACATAAATAAAGAATCCGAAATAACCTAATCCCATACCAATTTCAGTAAATCCTATATGTCCGTGAGTATTTAAAGTGCCTGGAGCTACTAATAAATAAGAGTTTATCCAGTGTCCTATTAAAATTATAATACTTACAATAATTAAAGTACCGTTATGTCTTTTTGCATCTCTACTCATAAGTAATACTACAGGTACTATAAAATTAATTATCATTGAAAACCAGAATAGGAATCTATAGTTATCTACTTCTAATCTAGCAGTAAAGTAAGCTACTTCTTCAGGAATGTTTGCGTACCAAATAAGCATAAATTGAGAAAACCACATATAGGTCCAAACTAATGAGAATGCAAATACCCATTTTCCTAAATCATGAATATGGCTATCATTCACATTTTCTAAATATCCTAATCTTTTAAGATATAATGTAATTAAAAGTATCGTTGCAAATCCGATTGCTGCCCATTCAGAGAAAATATACCATCCGAATAATGTACTAAACCAATGTGTATCGATTGACATAATCCAATCCCATGAAGCAGTTGCAGATGTAACTGCAAAAAACACCATAAACCATGCAGAAGTTTTTATTCCTTTATTATAATAAGAAAGTCCACCATGTTGATCTTCTGATAATGATAATTGCTTTAACTTTCTCCCAAAATAAATCCACCCTAAAATATAAATAACTGATCTTCCTAAAAAGAAAGTAGTATTTAAAAACGCTTCCTTACCTGCAATAATCGCATCATAATTTTCGCTATCAGGATCCATAATTCCTTCTGCCATCCAATGGTAAATATGATTTCCTCCGAAATGCATTGCTCCTGAAACCATAATAATTAGCATAATAATACCACTGATTGGTAAAAATGAAATTATCGCTTCTGGAACTCTTTTTACAACAATTGACCAAGCTGCTTCTGAAACATACTGCATTGCAATAAAGAATACAGCAAAAACTGAAATTCCTAAGAAGAAGTAATTATTAAATAATAATGAAGGCCAGGCAGCATGAGCATTTGTGCTAAATCCGAAAATAAGTGCAATTAAACCAATAGCCATTAGTGATAATGACAGATTTTTTGCTTTTTTATTTATTGTAAACATTTTATCTTGTTTTATTTCTTAGTTATTTTTGTAATTCCTCTTGAATGTAATAAGTGATTTTCCATCTCTCATCTTCTGAAAGTTGAGAAGCATGTGGCCCCATTGCATTTAATCCATAAGTTATAGCATGAAACAAATGACCTTCTTTAAGTTCGCTCATAGTAGACCCACTTCTTCTTATTTGTTTTGTGTCATCATAAGATGGAACAGCTGAATACACAGCATGAGTTACACTCCCATCACCTCCACCATTTGGTCCATGACAATGAGAGCACATCATTCCAAATAACTCCTTACCTCTATTTAAATTCTTATCGTCTTTAGAGAAGTTTTCTGGATAAGTCGCTTCTTCTCCTGCTTTTAGATAACCTTCTATTGAAGCGTCATAATTAAATGTTGATAGGTGGCCTCTTGAAATTGTTCCTTCAACTGGCATGGAGTTAAATCCTTCAATATTGTGTTCTCCATAAGTTTCAATTCCTGGAGAACGATACATATTTGGCATATATTCATATCCAGGTGAAGAATCTCCTCCGGTACAAGCTGCTAATGAAA
>ENA-ORDR01000364-ORDR01000364.1-marine-metagenome-genome-assembly--contig:-NODE-364-length-23464-cov-4.829606_pt1 | contig 23464 bp, 19 predicted proteins | sample MGYA00240993_ERZ508538 | MGnify/ENA primary metagenome ERZ508538 (study PRJEB26207, sample SAMN05421999) | marine metagenome | isolation source: Monterey Bay, California, USA | place: USA:Monterey Bay... | reverse complement strand
TCTAGTATCAAAGCCTCTTTGAGCTGTTTGAACTGAATCTATTTTGTTTCCAATTTTATTTTTTACTATTTGTCTTGCTTTTTTTCTATCTGCTTCAGACAAACCTTTACCATTTTCACCAAAAACAACTGAATTTCCAGTTCCTCTCATTTCAATATACTTAGGTTTTGTTGGATCATCAAATTGATAACCTCCGTGTTTTGCTAAAATTTGAACCATCTTTGCGTCAGTTGCTACAAGCGCATCTGCTTCAGAATCTAACCATTGATCAAATGTTGTTACGCCATCTGGCAAGCCTAATTTTTCTAAATTTTTTGGATCCTTAAACATTTGACGAAAATCTTTTAAAGAATATGATTTTCCATCTGGAGTAACATAAGCAGTAACCATCTCACCTAGGCTGTCTACTATTGCATCAGTGTCCGCATCTAAATCAGCCGCTACACCACCGTCATATTTCATTAAATCTAAAATTACTCCAGGATTTTGAAAATGATCAGGGTTTTTTTTGGGATCAGGCATTATATCGTACTTTTTAGTCTCCTCATTAAAGCCCATTGTTACCACCTGCATTTGTCCGTTTGCAGGATTAATCATGAATTTTTTATTATTTAAGTTTCCAAACGATTCAATACGCTTCATAAACGCCATGTCAGCTTCCGAAGCTGTACCTGCATCTATTTTTTCTTGTTTGCTTTGATACCACTTATCATACGTTTTAGTAATATTATGCAAGTTAGACATGTCATTTTTCATTTCATTCATTCTAATCTTGTAATCATGCATTTTAAATACACCTTTACGAACAAGTTTCATGTTCATCATAAGTTGACCTTGCTGTTCTCTAGACATGTCTAATAAATGCTTGCCTAAAGACTCAGTGTTTACATCTGGTAGTTCGTTTAAATCTTCTATTTGTTTTTGCGTGGCATCTTCAACAGCTTGTTGATTTGCTTTTCTTTCAGCTTGAAATACTCCTATTTGTTTAGATATTGTATTAGCAATACTCCCCCAGTTCACTGGCGGATCATTATCTAATCCTGCATATACTGAATATTTACTTCTGTTAGAGTTAGATGTTGCCATACTTTATTTATTATTCAAAATATTTTTAATATTTAATATGCTTTCTACATTACCACCTTTAAGGTTTTCTAAAAGTTGCTTCAATTGTCCTCCTTTAAGTTTATTAAAAACATCGTTATCACTAAATATCTTTCTTGAAGCTTCGTTATTTGCATCAAAATCAGAAGGAAGAAAATCGGCAAATTCTTCCATGCCAGCTATCTGATTCATTAAATCACTTGTTAATTTATCACTTCTACCTTCTAAATAAGTAGGAATCATTCCCGCAGCACTTTGTAGTCCTGAAGTTAAACCTGCCTGTGCTCCAGCCATTGATTGATTCATTTGTCTGCTCGCATCTTTAGCCATCAAAGATTGATCTTGCGCAGCTCCTATGTTTAAATCTATTCCTTGTTGATTTATAGACTGTTTAGAGTCAGCTTTCATTTTGTTATTAGCATACAATGCCTCACCTAATGCTATTCTAGTTTTTTCACCTTGTTCACCAGCTAAAGCTCCAACTCTACCAACTCCAGAAGCGACTGATCTTGCGTCGCCTTCTTGAAGCGCTTGTAATGATTGTTGTTGTTGTTGTAAAGTCTCTTCGAATTGTTTGTTAAACGCATCTAATGGTATATTAACTCCAGCATAAAAATCTTTTTCAGACATTCTTTTTGCCTCTGCCATAAGCTGCTCACTTTTTCTTTCTGCTTCAGCTTTTTTACGTCTTGCTGTAATCATGCTGTCAATGCCCATCCCAAAACTAGCTAAGCCTGAAACTGCTCCAATTCCTCCAGAAACCATTCCAAAAATCTCCTCAGCACTTTTGCCACCCTCTTTATATCGGTCTTTATTTTGATTTTGTTTCCACCTAGGCATATTAATAGTTTTTAATAGTTAGAATACACAAAGATACTAAATTCTAAGGATAACTTTTCATGACATCACTACCCACTGAGAATAGTTCAACCGGACTGGTATTACTGTTTGTTAAAGTAAATTCCATGTAATATCCTAGAACACCATGCGATTCTGCAATACTGTTTTTGTAGGACATTATAAAGTCTCCTTGTACAGGGATATATGCGTTAGGATCGGATGCGTCTACGGTAAGTGTATTGGCCGTCATTGAAGTAATTGATCCTACTAACTCAGGGGTTGTCTTTGCGTAGATAGCATCGCCTACACTTAGAATACTTCCTAAGGGTTCTGTGAATGTTATAACTGTAGCATTTGCAGCACCAGCAACAGCTGTAGCAGAACCTAAACCATTTGCAGATCTAAAGTTCCAATTTACAGTGTCAGCCTTACTTCTAATATATGTAAACCATTCTCCCTCTTTCTTTTCAAAATAAGCGCTTGCCATAGATCCACTGTTTAAATCTGTATGTAAATCTGACACTGTCCAACTGTCGTCACTTTCTAAAGACAATGTTTTAAATAATTTTATATCTAATGTTGGTTTAGGATTAAACACACTAGTAATAGATGATGTTCCCTGAATACCATAATAGTTATTACGCAAAGAGTTTGTATTGTGTTGATATAAATTACCTCCTTTAAAAGAATAAAAGTAACTATTCATACCAATCATAAAGTCTGGATAGAAAGTATAGAACGATGGCCAGCCTTTGCTGCCGTCACTATATGATAATGTTTGTAATGTTTCTATTGCCATATCTTTTTATTTAACATAATTGAGGATAACCGAAATTTACAACACCACTACTATTTACTTGAATATAATTTCTGTTATTACTTCCAGTGCCACTTAAATAATAATACCCACCAATTAAAGTGGTTGTTCCAGCAGAATCACTGTAACAAGTATCCCCAGTAGCTGGTAGCGTGCCACTTCCATCGTGATAATAAGTTTGATTAGCCGGAGGGTTTGATCCGTTAAACGGACACACTCCGTTAAAGTTACCCATAGTGGACGAGCTGTATGATGTTAATGCTGAAGGACATGCTGTGATAGAAGCTATTACACCACTGCCGCCTGTAATCTGCATATACGAATTACTAGAAGCAATGCTAATTTGACCACCCATACCTGAATGGTATTGGCAATAATAATATAATGTGTCTGGAGCATTAGACGGCACAACAAAAGTAGATATTAAATTTGATCCGGCTGTTCCTCCATTATCTGTCCAACCGCTTGTATATTGTGATCCTCCACCGTGTGTTCCGTCTGAAGTTGTTGATAATCTAAATGGGTGTGAACTATTACTAGAGTTAGATTGATTAAAGGTATAAGTATATCCTTTTGCTAACACTAGAGTTGTTTGTAACACACCGTTTATATAGTATTTGTTTCCTGAGCCCGGGTTACTAACCGTTATAGTATAGTTTTGATTTGCTGGCGCTAACTTATAATACCCATTACCTAAAGCGATAGACTGACAAGAGTCTACATAACAAGCGTTTGTTGTTATCGGTAGAGCGCCTGTTGCTGTGCTTCCATTATGATAGTAAGTTTGGCCTGTTGATGCCGCACATGCATTTGTAGAATTAGTTTGTGTTGTAGTTGAACTAAAGCTTGTGCCTACTGTAAATGTTCCAACACTAGAAACAACACCCGAACCGCCTGTTATTTGCATAAACGTAGTTGAAGTTAACTTATAATATCCATTACCTAAAACATTTTGTCCAGGATCTGAATAACATACGTTAGTTGCAACAGGCGTACTTCCTGAGCCTGTATGGTAATATGTTTGATTTATTGTTGCTCCACATGCAGCTGACTCGCTTGCTTCTACCGTAGAAGAACTGAATGTTGTACACTCACAAGTATATGTTGTACTTAAAACAGGTGTGCTAGGCGCACCCGTTTGTTGTCTAAATGTATTGCTAGACGTTTTGTACCAACCGTTTGGAGCCGCTGTTGTCAATGCCGCATTTGTATATATGGCTGTAGCGGTTGCAAAGGAAGTTGTGTTTAAAAAATAGGTTCCTTGCGTGGGCATTTATTTTATTTTATTTATGGGGCACAAGTGCTTATTCCCGCTACATACCCGTCAGTTCCAGTAATATGAATCTTTTTATTTGCTGAGCCGTCTACATAGTGATAATGTTTTGGATCAGCTACTGCTGTACCTGCTGAGTTTGTAAACATCGTATCACCTGCTGCTGGATAAGTTCCGCTTCCGTTATGATAGTAAGTTGTTCCTGGCGTTAATGAACATACTCCAAGGAAGTTACCACCTATTGTAGCTGTAAACGATGTTAAACTTGAACATCCAGTACAACACACATCATCTGCACTTGTTCCTACACATAAGCTAATTGAAGTTGCACAATCTGAACATGTAGTTTGTGTTCCTAAAGTTCCTGTTCCTCCCGTTACTTCTCTATAAACAATAGCTCCTCCGTTACCAGGGTTAAATGAATAGAATCCATTACTTGCAACTGTAGTTCCATCAGCTGTACTATATAATATAGTTGAAGTTGCAAAAGTTGTTTGGTTCATGTAATATGTACCTGACACACCTGTACAACATCCTATTGCTGCTGTACTACCAAATGTTAATCCTACTGCCGGGAAACATGTAGCACACGATACTGCTGTGCTTAAACCTGAACCATCAGTTGCATTACTTGTTTTTTCTCTACTTTGAGAACTATATGAATAAAATTGATTAGCTGCAAAACTACTCAATAATGGATTTGTATAAATACTGTTTGTTGCTGTAAAAGAAGTTTCTACATAAAATGATGAAGTAGTCCCAGAACAACATGCTGCGAATGCTGACGCTCCGTAACCTAAAGTCAAAACAACTCCACATGTAGTACATGCAGCTGAAGTCCCTAGCGTACCATTACCTCCAGTTACCTCTCTATAAACATTGTTATTGTCTTTATACCATCCGTTAGGAGCAGCTGTTGTTAACGTTGCTTCTGTATATATATTTGTAGCAGTGTTGGCGTTTCCTGAAGCCCAGACTGTATCATTTAAAAAGTAGGTTCCTTGCGTTGGCATAAACTAATAATTTTGTTCTTGTAAATTTACAAAAAAAAAATATAATATCCTTAAGGTTGACTAAGGAGTTCCACAAGCTTCAAGTAGCGCTACAAACCCTGTATTATTTGTAATTCTAAAAAACGTACTTGTTCCAGATGCATTAGTGTGATAATAATCATTAGCTAAAGGATTTACTCCGTTAGCGTCGGAGTAGACTAGCTCTCCAGCCGCAGGTATAGTTCCGGATCCGTTATGATAATATGTTTGTGTATAGTTAGTGTCTCCACATACCCCGTTAAAAGTCCCTCCTATTGTTGCAGAAAAAGCTGTAAGTGTTGTTCCACAACCAACACAACAGACTTCAGATGCTGAAGTAGAGTCATAGCATAACGACAATGCATCTCCACAGGTCGGACAATTTGCAGCTGCTTGCAGAATACCATTCACCTGTCTACGAGCAATAGTACCTAAAGAATAATAACCGTCAGCAGCTAAAGTGTTTAGCGCTTGATCAGTGTATAAAGAAATTGCATTTGCAAAACTTAATCCATCAAAGTAATATGTTGCTCTTGTTGCCATAATTTATTTAACAATTTTGTAATCCATTTCCGTCTATATCTCCCGAGCCGTCAGTTCCAAACCATACGTTAGCAGCTCCATTAGTTCCAACACTATACAATAACACTATACCTGTAGCAACCGTTCCTGTGTTATCACTATATATAGTAGTTCCAGCACCGTCACTTGGCCCTGTTCCTGTTGTAGTATAATATACTTCGTCTAAAACTCCAGAATACATACACGCTGTTTGAGGGTTTGCTTGTTGTTTAGTGTTGAACGGATAGTAAGTTACCGTAGGGCAAGTTACTACCGCATATACTTGTCCAGTACCTAAGTTTAAATTAATAAATTCTGTTGAAGATATTCTGTAGTATCCGTCAGTCAACTTAGTCTGCCCTTGATCTGAATAACAGAAGTCTCCAGCTTGAGGCGCTGCATTAGCCCCAGTATGATAATATGTCTGATCTATTGATTGTGTACAAATAGTTGATATTTGAGGATCATTTACACTAGAATTAAATGCCTTTATTGCACAACTTCCATTACTAACAACCACTCCACTACTATTAACTTGTATCCACTCATTATTACTTCCCACTTCATAATATCCAGATTGTAATCTTGTACTTGATGCGCTGTCATCACATGTGGAAGAAGAATAAACAGTATCACCAATTGAAGGTAATACGTTTACACCATCATGATAATATGTTTGACTTGCAGGCTGTACACACGCTATAGCTATAGAAGACTGTACTGTACTTGATAAATATGGTGTACAGAAATCTCCACAACCACAACACGCATCACCGACTACACTAGCATCATAACAGAACGAAGCTGAGTTAGTTGTTCTGTAATCGTATATTAAATATAAGTATTGATTTTGAACAGGTAAATTTATTGAAGATATTGTTGCTTGATATAATCCACTTGAAGGACTGTTTACATCTGAGTTTGGCACTGTAGTTGCAGCAGCCAATAACGCATTTATATCGGTACTATTATTATCATATAAAGTGTTTGATGATAGCCATGCAAAATTATCATTGTTTACTACCCATGTATAGTCATCAAAATTAATTTTATTTGACCTTACCGTTACGTTAGATCCTGAGTAAGGATATACACCTATTGATCTTGTTCCTGATTGTATAAAATATTGTGAAGCTATTTGAACGTCTGATCCAAAAGTCATCATGTTTGACGCTACTGGACTTGAAACGTTTGCGTCGTCCCATTTAAATTCGTTATGAATAAACTTACCAACATCTTCACTTGAACTTATACCTACTTGAACTACTACTAAAGAAGTTTCTGTAGGACAGTTACATGTTATATCGTAGTCGGCTGATGGGTTTGGCGTAACCGTAACTAAAACAGTTGTTGGACTATTTTTAGTTTTATTAAAATTTAAACTTCCACTAGTTGTAGCATTACTTACTGAAGCTACTTGAGTGCCGTCCCAAACCATACTTACACTCATAGTTCCTGACGAAATAGTATAATCAAACACTACATTACCAATTACATTTCCTATTTCTATTGTATATTCTTGAGCACTTGTAGAATTTACTAATGATTTTTGTGTTCCACAAGGTAATATTACCGGTGGTAATGGTACTGTATCTCCATTAGTGCTTAATACATATTCGTCCATATACGGATCATAAGCTCCTAGTTTCTGTGTATTTAACTGAACATTAAACTGATCTCTAAACCATGATCTCATTCCGGTGTCAGATATAACTTCTAACGCATCATTATTAGCTGATGTACCTTTTAATTTTATTACAGCAGTTCTTTTAGTGTCGGTAAAATACATGTCATAACCCCAAGAGCTGAAGCTTTCTGGGTTGTAACTAATACCATACTCTTCTATTCTAGCTATTTGTGTTCCTAAAACTTGAGGCACTGATGCAATAACACCACCACCTGTTGAATCACTGATAAGATTTTTTCCAGTTAACACATAACTTATCTTATCTTCTTGCAACACAAGAATATCTGTTTCTCTTGAATGCAGTTTCATTATAGGGCCAAAGCTTGTTTCTAAATCTTTGAAATTTACTAACCCTAAATTAAATTCATTTAAGTTATTTAAATTAGAATTACTACTATATATACCACTGTATGTTAATTCAGCAAATCTATCTGCTTCTTTAAAATCTTCTTTTGACACCGCCAAAACTCTTTCACCTAAGTTTACAGCTTGACCATCTAACGCATCTAATACTTTGTAACTTTCTACTCCATTTCCAAAAGTGTAACAATTAAAAAACGGTAATGTTACAACAGCATCTTGCGTAGCTGTTTGAGCTTGGTCTCCATCGCCATTACCACCCATGTGATAACCACCTATAACGTCATAAGCTTCAGATGAATCATAAAACAAATTAGGATCTGCATCCGCAGGTTGTGTTTCCCATACAATTAAATTATTAGCTCTAGTAACCACTATCTCAGCTTCCATGAACCAAGTTTTCCCACCGTTAGCACACGCAATTACCCCACTTCTACAAGCTAAATATAATGGAGAAGCCGCATCACCTGGTGTTGCTTGCCAAAACTGGAAGCTAGGTGTCCATGGTGCAGGACATTGTACAGCTCCAGGGCTAGTAGCAATTGTATTAATAAAAACAGGGTTTTGTAACCTTCCATCACCGTCATCAATAACATCTCCTGCTGCTGGATTTATAAAATCTCCTTGAAACCAAGCATGTAAGTCATCATAATCTTGTGAAGAAACATAAGTGTTTTCCCATATATAGTCTATACCAGGGCATCCACTTGCATCATGTCTGCCTATTCTCCATTTTATTTTTACACTAGACTGTGCTGGTATTGTATAGTTGTCAGTAACATTATTAGAGTCAGTAGTAAAAGCTGGATACTGTAAAAAAGGACTGCAATAAGCTCTATTAGTACCTCCAGCAGTTTTTTCACCCGCATCAATGACAGCATTTGAGTCTAAATTAATACTAAAGTTTTGAGCTCTAATTTGCATATAAAGCCCCGCTAACTGATTAGAATCAGTAGGAGCCTCACCCTCAACTTCTAAAAAATTTGATGATTCAGCGCTAACATCTAACACTTGACATGTGACCTCTCTATTCAGCGGCCCACTTGCGTCAGTTTTAACAATTAATAAATCACCTTTCTGTACTTTGTTTTGATTATCACCTTCTAACTTAAAGTATATAACTCTTGTTGTTTGACTTTGATAATAAAAACTAGAATATATTGTCTCATACCCTCCTTCACTTGGTTTTAAAACAAACTTATATTTTGTAGCCCATGTAGGGGGATAATTCTCTATATTAACTTTTATTTTATTTTGATCAACAGAAGCTGAAGCTGGAACAAAAGTTGTATTGAACTCTGAGACTAATACTGTAGAAGCCCTACCATAATCGTCCATATATACAATTCCTGTTTCATAATCTCTATTACTATGCAGAGAAGATGTGTCTTGACTAGAAGTAAAAGTTCCTTGACCTCTTGTAAAATAAAAATATTCATACACATCAGTCGTTCCTGAATTATACTTCATAGCTAACACTTGCAAGGAAAACACATTTGATCCTACTGTAGATCCTATTCTAAAACCTTGTTGTGTTTGAGAATCAATACTACTGTTTGATTTAGTAAACACACAATTAGTAGGAACTATTGTAACAGTGTTAAATAAGTCTGTTAACGAATTACCTTGAGTCGATGTTGCTAAAGGTTGAAAATTAGTATTCAAAACTGTACCAATACGTTCAGAAAACTCTATTGAATTTACCATTTCATACACTGAAGTATAATTTCTATTTACTGGAAATATTACAGATAATTCAAATGGAGTGTTTTCAAACGCTGAGTCATAACACGCATCACCGGTATCTCCATTTAATTGAGAATGTTGTATAAATACTGTAAAAGCTAATGAAGATCCTTTGACTAATCTATTAGCAAAATCACTTAAATCAAAACTAATTTTAGAATTTTGTACAGTTGTGTTTGTGTTAGGATTTATAGTATATACAGCTCCTGTTGACATTGTTGCCTCAGGCAAATCGTCAAATAATATATCGTTAGTAAATAACGATGTTGTAAAATTAATAGGTATGTCCTGTCCAGCTGCATTTATTATATCATACCCATCAGTATAGTTACCATAAATTAACCTATTACCCTGTATTGTTTGAGCTTGTGCAACTTTAGGAACATTGTCATATAATCTTAATAACTCATCGCTTCCTAATACAGTATATATTTTACTGTTTGTAAAAGTATATGTTTGTTTTGAATTATTAGCCCATCCATAGTCAGATTTTTTAAACCTTTCTATAACATAAATAGAATTACTATTACTTGGTTTAAATAATAAATCAACCTCGATAACTTTATCTGATCCAGTTTCAAACTGTACCTCAATAGAGTTATATATATTTTTCATTGAAGCATTATTGAAATTATTCACATCAAAATCAAAAGGCCCTGGTTGAAAAGCTGCGGTAGAAAACAACGACGTTGCACTATACTCATTATTTACATACCTATATCTATAAGCAAAAGTTATAAATCTAGTTTCTAAATAATTCTCTTCTCCAGGAACATTTAAAAACTCTATACTTGGTGCAGGTAATGTGTCTAAAGTATCAAACCCTGGCGGTTTTAAAATAACACTAATATCAGTTTCTTTAATACCATCGTTTATCCCTGCTGGATCCGGATAGTTTTGAGTTACATTTATTTTTCTAGGAGGATTTTTGTCGTCTGTCCAAAAAAGTAAATCTTCTATCTTGTTTACTCCAGTAATTAAAAACTTAGGATCAAAGTTTAATACTTGTTTGCTAATAACATGATATGTTATAGCTTGTGATTGTACATTGAAAGAAACAATTAAATCTAACTTGCCACCTACAACAGGATTGTTTGCATCATGAATAAACCAATAGATAGTTTCTTTTGATCCATCTTGGTAGGCTCCTATACATACAGCTGAATTAGATAAATTTTGACCACCATAAGCTAGAGTGGTTAACTGTGTGTTACCTTTTGAATTTTCTACAGCACCTATTTCAGTGGTTTCTGTAGATCCTAATCTTACGTTAATTGCATTAACATATTGGCCTGGAGGAACAAGACGTTCATCAACGCTCTTGTTCATTTTACCCGCAACAAAATTTGTATTTACTATCGGCATCTTACTTTAACCATTTATCCTGGCCTCTCAAACTCATTAAAAGGCGACCAGGGTGAATATTACTTAATCTAATTTTTGCATTTCTTAACAACGACGACTTATCTTTCCTTGCTCTATTTACAATATATTCTTGTACCCCTAATCTACCATTTAAAAGAGAATATTTTACATAAGCATATAAATATTCTTCAAACAATTTATTAACGCTGATGCTTCCGTCTTCACCATTCTCCATACCATCTGAAACATACTCTACAACTACTGAAGCTCCGTTGCCTATAGAGCTAAAATTAATAACTCCTCTTTGTTTGTCTATACTAAACGTTGGATTTGCGTTAGCAGTTTCAGTGTTTAAACCAAATCTTGCTCCTATTCCAAAGTCAAAATACCAACATCCATCTACATTCCATCCTGATTGATTGTTGTATGCGCTACTTTCGTTTAAATAAATAGTTTTAGCACCACTTGTAAAAGACATATCTAGTTGTGAAAACTGTGGCTTTAATACATTACCGTCTTGATCATATATAATCTTGGCATTATTATCTTGTAAGTATGTTGATGCCCATCCTGTTTGTATATTTTCTGTTAACGGATATAATACACCATTTAAATATTGTGATATTCTTACCCAATTTACATAGTCAGAGGGTAATATAAATCTTAAATTATCATCTAAATCCATCTGTAACACCTTAACTTCTTTCATCGCATCATAATTCAACTCCTGAATTCCTCTTTTAGCGTGAAATAAAACTTGGTATCTATTAAGATTATTAATTAACTCGTGATTACCTTGATACATTAACATGAAATTATTTACAATATCATTTAATGAAACGTACTGGTATGATCCCCAATTTTTATCCTGAGGTATTGCTCCTGAGTTTGCGTAATATGCGTAGTCATTTATATAAGCCATATCTTACGTTTGTATTTGGTTGTTATTAACTTCTTCTTGTTTACCAAACTGATAAACATCTCCTTCTCTAATCTCTATACCTATATATTGACATATTTTAGCTACAATCCCAGGTTCGTCTGATGAAGGCAATTCAAAGTCTTGATAATCCGCTTGATTAATGTCAAATAATGGCTCACCAGAACTAAGTGTTTGGTATGTCCATTTAGGCGATAAAGGGTATCTAATATATTCAGCCGTTACACTTCCGTTATTTGTTATTGTTGTAGGATAAACTGTAATTGTATTACCTAACTTGCCAGTGTTTGCGTCACCAATAACAGATGTGGTTGCACCTCCCAACACATAAGCCGGGAAGCCAATGGATGGTGCTGTAAGTGGTGAATTGTTTAAATAAAATATTTTATTTTGATTAACTCTTTCAACTTCAACAATACCTGTTGTATTAAATATACCATAACCATTTCCTATAGTTGCTGCCACTCCAAAAGGCGAGTATGATAATGTAAGTTGAGTTTCACTATCTACACTTATAACAAACGCACTAAATCCTGAGTAACTTGATGAAGCTGTAGTGTTTACTACTTGTTGCCCTACCTTCACTCCGCTAGACACAAATGTAGCAGTCGTGTCTGTTAATGTGTTTAAGCCTGCCGCAGTGCTTGTTCCTGATGTTATTTGTGTTGGGAAGTAGTTTACTTTATTAATTAAATAATAATCACTAGGTAAATTAAATAAATTAGCTCCTTGTTGAGCTAAACTTCTAGTAACTGAAAAACTATCAATTACTTCAACCAATCCTTTTACAATATCAGCATATCCTGTTCCTGAAAGTCTTTGGTTTTCTTTATTAGTCCACGCATTGTATTGATAAAAATAATCTTCAAACAAGTCCATTTGCGCTTGTTGCGCATATAAATTAAAGTCTTGAGGAGAGATATATCCGTAATTATTTTTATTAGCAATAGCTAAAACAGTATTTCTAACCGAGTTAATCATGTTAAATTCTTTTTACAAATATAGTCAAAAAAAAAGAGGTCACTTTTTTTGTAACCTCTGATTTTTAATAAGTAAAAAAACTTATGATTGTAATGAAGCAGCTTTTACGCCTGTCACAATCGCAGTGATCTTAGACGGTGGAGTACCAGATGCAGCACTTTTAGGATAACCTCCTGGTGTGTAAACTGGTTGTTGCCATGAAAGCTTAAGCGATGTTTCTACCGCATCATTTAAGAAATCTTTCCATAAATGAGAATTAGCCACAATTGCATCATGAGTAATTTCTAAAGACTGCACTACGTTAGTTTCAGCTGGTACTGTAGCTGAACCATCATTTTGAATAGCATATCCTGCTTGTGCAGAAGAAATACTATTGTAAAAAATGTTAACTTTTGTTGTGCTTTCTTGTTTAATCTCCACGATTCCGTTCACGGGGATTAGTTTATATCCAGCATCTTGTCCAACGCCTGATATAAGTAGTTTGATAAATTTTTCCATAGGTAATAATGTTAATGGGTTAATAAAGCACAAAGATACGCTTTCTATTTATCTTTTTTTAAGCGTTTCTTCAAGAACTTGTAAGCTTCTAAACCATTGTCACTTTGCATATATGACGTAACGACTCCTATAGGTTCCTCATTAAAAGGTATCGTTAACATTTTCTTTTTATTACTTGGTAAGTTAAAGTAAACATCTCTTTGATTATTTCTAAATGATAACCAGTTGTTGTCAAAAAACAAATGCACTTCGTTTTGCATTTCCAATAAAGGATCATTGACAACCTCTATTAAGTCTTCAGGATTGTTTTTAGCATACACTAAAATATCTCTTTTTAATTCAGGAATAGTTAAAGTATCAACAGACGCTCCCATTAAAATTCTAGATACAGAAAGTAATTTATCTGTACTTAAATTTTTAGCTAAGATTTGAGCATCTAATTCTAACTCTACCGAAACAAGCTCTTGTGATGCATCTTTAGCTCTATCAATTTCTTCAAATATCATTCCGTTTCCAGGATGATAATGTAAAAATTGTTGTAATACTTGGTTTTCTCTTTGCACAACCAACATACCATCTTCAAACACAATAGGTTCTAGAATAGCATTACCATCTTGTTCGTCTTCAAAAGGGCTTTTTTGGTTTCTTGCATATCTTAAAGGCCTGTTTACACCTTGATCTTCGTCAAAGTATAATAAAGGTGATCTTACAGAATGTCTTGAGGATAGCATATAAGATAAAGGTCTTTCACTTCTTTTTAATTTATACGCTTTATTTTTAAGGGTAGTATTTTTTTTCATTATAATATAATTTAATTTGATTTAATAATAATAAATATTACCCCCGTCTTTAAAACGAGGGTAAAATTTATGTAACAATTTAGTCTTGGAATAAGAAGAAGTTGTTTGCACCTAAAGTACATACAGCTCTTTCAGACAGGAAGTTTACTTCCATTGCATCCAAGTCAGAAGTTCTTGCTCCACCAGCTGAACCAGTAATCCAAGTTTTATATCTTCTGTCTTCAGTTTCTGAAGCTCTATATCTAACATGTAAGAAAGGTCTCTTAGCATTCTTACCTAAGATTTGATCGTATACAGTAGTTGAACCAGCTGGTACTAATAGACCATTGATTGCTCCACCAACAACGTCACCTCTCATTGTAGGATCGTTAAGGTATTTCCAGTCAGACTTATAGAAGTCATAACCTCTTCTAAATCCTGTAAATCCAAGATTTAAAGCCATGTCTTTGTCATTGTCAAAAAGACCATAAGATGTACCTCCCGCTCCGTAAGAGTTTTGAGACGCAAGCATATCGTCAATATCAAAAGAAAATTCTCTGTTTACGAAAATTACGTTTTCTTCAATTGAACCTTGCTTATCTAGTCTTTGGATAATGCTATCAAACTGAGAAAGTGTTTGTGGATTTCCTCCGCCCCAAACGTTTCCTCTGTTTCCTACTACATAGAATACACCGTCAGAACCGTTAAGGTTTGCTAAAGATGCTCCAGCACCAGAATTTTGTAAGAAGTCTCCAGCACCAGATCCAGCGTCAGCAGGAACTGCTTCTAACATTGCTGTTTCTAAATAGTCTTCGAATCTTAATCTAGTGTCATGCTCAGACTTTAAATACCATAAGTATCCGTTTACTCCGTCTTCACCTGAAACCTCAATCCATCCGATTTGAGCCATATCAGAACCAGAAACAGAATATTTGTCTTTGATAATAATTGGCTTGTTGTCGAAAATTAAGTCATCAGATTCATTAGAACCAACCATCCCGTTTGTTCCTTTGTTGAATTCTGATCCATATATAAATATATCACACTCTGCTGTGTTGCCCATTGCTTGACCGCCAGCTTCATAGTAAGCTATCACGACTGTTTGAGCTCCACCTGCTACCGATGCTGTTTTTACAATACCTTTGTTAGACAAGCTAGAACCAGGAGTTTTGTCGCTGATCATAACTGTTTGCCCAACTCTTAAAGCTGATGTGTTTTGTGATCCTAGCGCTGGATTAAAGTTAGCGTTAGGAATAGTCCAAGTCCCTTCTGCAACTCCTGCTGCTTGACCTGAAGTACATCCTGTGTACTTAATGTGTAGTCTTCCTTGTTCTGCCCATTTAATAAGGTCAGAGTTAGAAGGCATTTCTGCACCAACCATTCTAAGGAAAGATGCAATTGTTCTGTTACCATATCTTTCGAATTCTTTTTCATAAGTATCAGGTAGATACTGATTTAAGAAATCAAAATTATTGATGTAGTTTGTACTTACAGGCACTTGTTGTGCACTTGGTTGTAAGTCAAAACCTGGGGTTAAATTTACTGCCATTGTTTTTTAATTTTTTTAGTTTAACTTTTTTTAATACTTCTAATTCTGAGTCCTCTTCCACTATCTGTATTTCCAACTGGCCTTATTTTCATACCGTCTTTTGAAACGGCTTGTGGAGCCTGTCTCATATCCATATTAATGTTTTTAGATTTTCTAGTAACATTGTCTACGGCATTTGAAACACCTTGTTCGTAAAAATACTGAGCAAACTTATCAGGGTTCATGGCAACAGATAAAGCTTTGTGATAACCTTTAGCGTCTGACATTAAACCTTTTTCATCCGTATACTTATTAATAAAATTACCAATGTCTTTTTGAACATTTTTAACCTCATCAGCTGTGCCCGGCTTGTAAGTAAAATTATTTTCACCAACTTTGAAATCAAAACCTTTGAATTCATTGTTAAAAACCTCGTTGGTTTTATTTAAGAAATAATCATACCTCTTTTTGTTTTGCTCTTGCGTAGTTTTAGACTCATCAATATAACTCTTATAAGCATTTAAATTTTCTTGTTGATCAGCAGACAACCCATCCCCGCTTGACTCAAGAGGGATTTTATATTTATCTTTTTGTTCATTCAAAAACTTTTTCGCTTTCGCAAGTTCTCGTTTTTTCGCTAACTTAATCTTCTTAATATCTTTTGGATCGTCAATTTCTTCATCGAAATCAAACTTATCTTCAATAATATCTTGAATATCTATTGCATCTAACCCTTCTTCAGTGTTAGAGTAATAGTTAGCAAGTACAGAATTGTCATCCATAGAATCATAGTCTTTTTGCAAATTGTAAAAATCCTGTATGTTTCTACCGGTTTCCTTTTTGTACTTTAAATACGCAGACACATCTTCAGGTAATGGTTCGTTTGCCTCTTTTTCCGCAAACAGTTCGTCAACTGAATTTATGTCTTTGTTATATCTATCTTTAATATAAGAAAGAACGTTGTCATCATTTAACTCTAATGACGGAGTTTTATCTTCTACAGGTTCAGTTTTCTTTTCCTGAACAGGTTCGTTAGTGTTAACTTTTTCCGCAACTTGTTCTTGTTGTGGAGTATCTTCAAACTTTTCTTCATGCTTTTTTAAAAGTTGCTCTTCAACTTCAGCACGGGATTTTTCTTCAACCAATCCAAGGTCTTTGACTTTTATTTCCATTTAATTAAATTTTATACAAAGTTAAACAATATTTATATTATTTTTTTAGCCTATCTTGGCTCAAACTCCGCCAGATCAAAACCATCCAAACTATCTTCGTTTGACTCAAAATTTATCGCAGGTAAGTCTCTTTTTTTCTGTTCAATCATTTTAGATGTTTGAGTTGATTGTTGACTTATTCTTTTATCTTTTGATTTTTCTCTTTCAGATTCTCTAGATTGTAAGTTTTGTTGCTCCATGCCTTTTAATTGCATTTGAAACTCAAACTCAGTTTGCATCAACTCTCTTTTTAATTGTGCTTCGTTTTTAAGCTTTTCAATTTCAAAAGCAACATCAGCTTGTCTGTATTGAATTTTAGCTTGAGACTCCATTTGTATCTTTTGCATTTCGCCTTGAGATTTAGCTTGTTGAGCTTGCATTTGCATTTGAGCTTGCATCTGTTGTTCTTGTTCTCGTTGCGCTTGTTCAGCTTCCTGTCTTTTTTTACGTTTCAACTTTAAAAGCTGATTTGCCATTTTAAGGTTATTTAACTCTCTAATGTCTATAGCATCTTCTAGACTAATATCTTTTTGTGATAATGCCATTTGAATGTTTTGCTCAAGCATTGCTTTTTGCTCTTCATCAGGAGCCATTTCTATAAATATACCAAAGTCGTACAAGTATAAATCTTTTATATCTTCTAATATTTTTAAATTATACTTTCCTATTTGCATAGCAAACTCGTCTTTAAAATCCGCATACTCTAATATGTCGGCTGTTCTAATAGCTAAACATTCTGCTATTGTTCTTGTTATATATAAACTGCCTTGAAGCACATGCCTAGTTGCTGTATTAGAATTTAATGCTGCTAATTTTTGAACACCAACTAAAGAGTTAGGATCTGGTGTTGATCCGTCTCTGGCTTCATTTAATCCAGTTACTGCTCTAATCATATCTAAATAATGATTATAGTTAGCAATAAGCATTTGCATTTTGCTAGCCCCGCTATTTGAAGTAAGTTGTTGTATAGGAACTCTAGCGTTATTAAATTCACCATCTTGAGTATAACTTCTTCCTACCACACTACCTGTTTGGAAGTATAAGCGCAATGCATCTTCAGGATTATATGCGTTTCCTGTTCCTAAATCAACCTCGTTTAAACCATCCGCATCAATAAACACACCATCTGGCACAACTCTTGATACCACTTGTTGAATTTTAAGATGTGTCATTTGAATTAAGTCTGCAAAAGGAATCATCCTTCTTACCAAAGACTCTAAAGAACCTTTATACATTCTAGGTGCTGATGCAACATAATTAGGCATAGCAAATTGATTAGACGATTTAGGTCTTACCATGTTTTCTGATAGTTTCCATTGCAGAATAATATTAGTTCCCATAACCATAACACCATCATACCAAACGTCAATTCTTTTAGTTACCTTTTCAAACTTTCCTTCTTCCATCATTTCTTGAGGAGGATTAAACTGATCATCTTTTTCAACCGTTTTGTATGATCCGTCTGCTAATTTTTTTCTTTTATAAACAAATGAATGTGTTGTTTTATAATTAAAATACATTAATGTTGCAGTGTCTCTGTAGAACATGCTGTTCTCGTAAAACTGTGCAGTATTAAAATAATTATACCATGACTGACTGTACTTAGCAATCTGGTTTAAATCGTCATTTGTTAAATCTGGATCAATTTTAATTAGCTCCGTCATTGGAACTGTTTTTATTTCACCCCAATAAAAGCAATCTTTAAAATACGGATCTTCCGTATAACTATAAACAACATTAGCAGGATCTACATAATCTAGTTTTACACCAGAGCCAGGTAAAAATTCATGTTTAGTAATTCCAATACCTATCGTTGTTAAATCATAATCAACTCTACTTCTAATGTCATTGTAATGGTTTTCAGCCATTAAGGTATCAATAGCCGTTTCTTGTGCTATTTCAATAGCAGGCTTGTATTTCATTTGCATGAACAACTCCATTTCATCATCACTTTCTGGCAGTTCGTCTGGATTCAATGTAAATGCATTAACATTAAAATCTGCTTGTAGTTGCTCAAATAAAGGTTTTGCTAATACCTCACCTTCTACCATTTCTTGAAACTCATTTCTTTTCTCAGCAGACAACGCATCCTCAGCGTAGGCTTTAACTTTAAAAAGTCTGTCTGACATTCCGTTTACTACGATGTCGACAAACTTTGGGATTATAGGTACGGGTGACCAATCTAAATTCAGATAACTTAAGTCGCCATCTATTGCTAATTCATTTTTGTATTTTGCTACGGATTGCTCTCCTCTAGCATACAAACGTAGTCGCATAAACTCACTCCATTGACTATAAAATCTACATGAGCCGCTGTCTCTTCTAAACCATTCGTATTGTATTGCTTGACCTATTTGTAATCCGTACTCTACAGTGTCTTTTGTAGCGTCAGAAACAAATTGATCTGGAAATGCAGCAGCCTGTATATCTATTGTTACTTCTTTCATTTATTAAGTAATTGACTTACTGAGTTCTTGTTATTATATCTCGCAAAGTTAATGCTTATTTTTGATTGTTTTTGAACGGGTGTATACAAGTGTTTTTGATTTGCCATAATTGCTAAACCAGAACTAATCGCAGCATCAAACTTTGTTCTGTTTGTTATGTCAAATTTAGCCCAGTCTTCTAGTGTTCTTTGAAAATACATACTACCTATATCGTCTTTTTCTCTATAATCTCCTTCAAAATCTAATCCTACATATTTCTCAATATACGACTCAATAGCTGAGGCGTGAGATTGCTTAACATCTTCAGATGAGTTTGGAATACCCCCTAACTCTCTTTCAGTCTTAGATAACTTATTATAAGTTTTATCCGGTCTGTTTAAACAAAAGCCTCGGTATCCTCTATTTTTAAAATGATACAATAAACGAGGTTTATTATTTTCACATAATATTGGCATGCCATAAAATATACACGCCATTAAAACTTCTTCAAAAAATATCTCAGCGGTTTGAGGTCTAGCAATATATTCTAAAAAGAATTCATTACTAGGTGCATCATCCATATTAAATTTTGTCTGTCCATGTAAAGCTCCGTTAGAACCTTTACCTACTACAACTCCTGAAATATCATAAGAGTCACAACCAAACGATCCAATATGTTCATTGCCTGGATACATCTTTCCACCCTTCTTAATCACATTGTTTTGAAGAGAAGCTTTAGGGATGTAAGTTACAAAAAATCTACCTCTTTTATTTGGGCTCCAGATTACCTTAGAATCTTTTATACCATCTTTCCAATGGAACCCACCTTGAGTCATAAAGTGTCCCATATTTATAGAATCATTATAATCTATTTGCTGGTATATTTTTGTTAAATTAAATAATGATTGTTTGCTTTCATCTCTAAACGCATGTGACTCTGTTCTAGGAAACTGTCTATAAAATTCATTTAAAGCGTCAGGATCTGAAGTTAATGATTCAACCTCGTTAGTCCAGTAATCTACAGCCCCTTGAGTAATAGGCTCTTTGTCTATTCCTTTAATAGGTTTGTCTGGATTCTTGAACACAGGCATACCATACATGTCAATAAAACCTTCCATATTCCACTCCATAGGAATAAACAGATTATACAAACCGCTTTTTGTTTGTCCGTTAGAGTTTCTGTTTCTGCAATCAGATGACTCAAATAAATCTTTAAAATTTCTACCACCTTTATCTAACGCATTTGATGTAGATCCCATCATACATTTACCTATGACTTTACTACCTAATCTTAAACATGTTTTGGTTACACGCCAGTTGTTTAATATATTCTCTGGCCTCTCCCATTTACCACTTTCATCGTGTAACAATAACTGTAACTTCTCACCATCATAACTGTTATCAGATGTATTCTTCCAGTCAATTGTTGTGTCTAATCCTTCAAGCTCCTCTTCACTTACTGTATACATATTCTTTTTAGTAATCTTAGAAGCTGGAACACGATAAGCTAATTCTGTTTTAGGCTTATCCATACCATCTTGTATAGGTTTAAAAAAGAAAGGATAGTTGTTTGATATTGGCACTATCTTATCTGTAAACATCTTCTTTGCATCCGCACCAGTTTTTGATAGTATACCTATTCTAGAATCTTTAGTTATTGTCGCTGTGTTAACACCTTCACACGAGCTCATAAATGAAAACCCAGAACGTCTTATTTTTAAATAACACATACCAAAACTTCTTTTATCAGCTTTGCATGCCTCCCAGAATATATAGAACAAACGATTTGCTTCTCTAAAGTCTGGATGACCAACGTCAATCTTTGTCCATTGTAAATACATATAATGTGTTCCTGTAATATAAGTAGGAACACCGTTATTCATAAACCAAAAACCTTCTTCTCTCCTATCAAACTCTTGTTCGATATAATCCACCCATTTGTTCTTGAATTGTATCGGAGCTTCATGCCATTGAAATATTGACTGTATTCTTTTTAATTCTTTACTTATTTCATGCGCCTCCCAATACTGATCATCTTTTTTTTTGGATCTTGAATAAACTTTTGTAGGAGCTTTTGGTAATGCAATATGTAGGCCATTTATTTCTATGACATCACCTATTTGACCTGACTTAGATATAACAACAAAATTATATTTTTCGTTATAACCATAAGTCCAAGTTCTTGCTTTATTCTTTGTAGATAAAACATTTTTTGGAACTACTCTAGTTAGTGTAGTGTATAAGTTATTTAGATCTTGATTCTGCAAATCCTTTAGGGGTATTATTTTTCTTTATATCACCACCCTCTAATAATTGCTTTTCGTCTTCTATTCTTTTAAGGATCTCAAAAGCGTCAAAGATAGCAAGCTTTTTAGTAGCGGCAGCATTCTTTAATCTGTCAGCAGCTAACTCATCATCCTTATCGTATTTAATAATATCTTCTTTAGCTACCTTTATTAATTGTATAACAGCTTTTTCTCCAGCTTTTATTATTTGTTCTTTAATATCTTTAATATCCATTTACATAATCATAGTTATGTTATCTGTAAACATTCTATATAGCTTTTCATCTTCTACATAAAACTCATACTCAGACTCAGGAGTAAAAGAAACTTCGTCTCCTACCTTTACACCTAAGTTTTTTAACTCTTGATTGTTATATTTAACAACACCCATAAGAGGTTCTTCTTTGCCGGTCTTTCCTAAAAAAGATTTTTTTGGCGGAATAGGTTTTATAAAACAATACTTAGAATGGCTTTTCCACTCTTCTTTATTATAATACAAAAAAAATTGATCAAAGTCAATAAAGAATAAATCGTCTTTAAAAAAGCTTTTACCACTTTTCTCACGCCCGTACATGTCATTGTAATATTTAAAAACATTATGATGTACTAAAAGTATGTCACCTATATTGACATCTCCTGAATAATTTATTGGAGTTGACACCACTTGCGCATACCTATTAGCCGTTTTATGATCTTCTTTTGATACGCTAATTAAAAAATCTAAGTCTGCTATTTTCTTTACATTATCATACCTAGTGCCGTTTACAGGACGTACAATAAATGAAAATGGAGATTGCATTAAAAGTTTATATTATATTCGATAGAAATAGGTAAGGTAGTTTTAAACTCTTTCCATATAACAATTTCTTTATTTTTTTCTATCCAAATCTTATATGAACTTGCGCCTGAGTCGTGCTGTATTAAATGAATAATATAAGATCCTCCAAGAACATCCTGCCCTACTATGTAATGCATAGCTCCAGACTTATAGTCTGCTCCTATTGAAATCTTTCTAATGTCCATTTAATTAAAATGTAGAATCTAATTTTAGCTTTCTGTATGTAATATTTATATATAAAGTTCCATTCCCTGCACTTGGACTAGCAAAACCACCTAATGTTATTCCTGCGTTTTCTGCAATAAATTCAGCAGGTGAAGGATCGTTTTTATATACTTTTTTACTTGCAGCGTTTAATAAAAGCAGTGGCAATGGTTCTTGAATAGTTCCTTGTGTTATATTTAAAGTGTTTACAAAATTATAAGGAGTTGATCCTGGAATCATTAAGCTTACAATTTGGCTAACATCATACACATAACCGTCTCCAGGAGGAGCTAGCAATGTGTATGGTTGTGCTGCAATTACTTTTAAATAAGTTTCTGGAATAGCTATTGTAACGGACGTAGTATTTAAGCCAAATAAAGTTTGTAAGTTTTCTAACGTACAAGTTTTAGTGTTTAAATTATTCTCTGCATCTGTTAGCACAAAGTAATCCGGCAGTGTAGGAATTATACTTGAGTACGCTGTGGTATTACTTATTCTAGCCATTGTTTTATTTTATAGGTTCTGCTTCTACTGCTTGCGGTTTTTTAGTGACAATACCTGTTGCTAAATCAATAACAGCATCTTGCCCATATTTCTCCGCTAATTTTTTCTCTTCGATACCAAACGCACCTCTTAAGTCTTCTAAAGCTTTTAGATTCATTTGCTGTCTTAATACATTATCAGCAATCTCTAATTTAGCTTTAGTAAAGTCTTGGTTTAGTTCTTGAATTTTTTTTAATTCGTCTTCAGTTAATTTAATTTCACTCATTTTAATTTATTTTTAATGTTAATTTTATTTATGTAAATATAGTAAATATATTACTATTCTTCAGGCGGTGCCGGAGGAACTGGGTTATCCCATGTAAAGTATAAATCTTCATCTATAGGATGCTTCTCTAAATCTATTTGTTTAGATAAACTTGCTTCCATGTCAGCTACAGGAAGCCCTGCTTTTAGCCAGCTAATAACTACATTCTCAAATCCTTCGTC
>ENA-ORDR01000361-ORDR01000361.1-marine-metagenome-genome-assembly--contig:-NODE-361-length-23573-cov-10.595463_pt1 | contig 23573 bp, 20 predicted proteins | sample MGYA00240993_ERZ508538 | MGnify/ENA primary metagenome ERZ508538 (study PRJEB26207, sample SAMN05421999) | marine metagenome | isolation source: Monterey Bay, California, USA | place: USA:Monterey Bay... | reverse complement strand
CCAGTATCCACCACTAACCGCACAGCGCGAAACATCTCTGCTTGTAAGCGGCCTAGATCTCCCAAAGGATCATCTTTATACATTCCCATATCACTCGATGCTATGCGCTCAGAATAAAGGGCCCAACCTTCTGTATAGGCACTAAACGGACTGACTTTTCTTAAAAATGGTACATTTTTGATCAGTTGCGCCGCTGATATCTGGAAGTGATGTCCAGGCGATCCCTCGTGGTACATAAGTGTCGGTAATGTCCAGCGGGGATTATCTCTAGTATCTTTTTGATTAATATAAAAACGGCCGGGGGCAGAACCGTCAAATGCCGGCGGCTGATAGTAACCACCAGGTGCAGAGTCCTGAGAATACTCAGGTACTCTAACAATCTCTAGAGGTTGTGGAGGTATAGTGATGAAGTAGTCAGCTACCACAGCCATTAGTTGATCATTGACTTCATTGAGATAATCTATCTGCTGGACTCTCCCCTCGTCAGTATTAGAGAAGTTATGCTCAGGCAACTCCATCAGGTAACGAATTCTTGAAACAATAGAGTCATCTACTAATCCCTGATTAATGAGTATAACCTCCATTTCTTGCTCAATACGTGCCACCTCTGATAGACCAATGTTATGTATCTCATCTGCAGTTAAGTTTGTTGAATTATTTGAACGTAGTGCTGCCCGATAGATGTCTTCTCCCTGGGGTAGTCGCCAAATGCCTGCATTGTGGTCACTCGTCACTAAAAGTTCTTCAAAAACCTCTATCATTTCAAAATATTTGGGGATAATTTTGTTCTCAACAACAGCCAATGACTGCTGAGTTAACTCTGCCTTACGTTCAGTACTAATGCCGTCCAGTTTCTTTAGCTTTTCAGATAATGTAGCCACTAAAGGATTGGCCTCAACTACACCATCAGAAAAAGATCGCATCCCTGCTAGAGATTTTTCTATAACAAAATCAGGTGGAACGATGCCATTATCTCGGTCATCTAATACTCGAGATTTAACTTCATCTATGACGCGCTCAAAAGCCTCAAGTCGCGAAATATAATTTAGGAAACTTTGTTCATCAACGATTTGATGTTGGTCGGTTAAGAACTGTGGAGTATTCACCATTACACCTGAGATTTGATTAACGCGGTAACCTCCATGCTCAAATTCACTTTGGCGAATAATGTCATCAAAGAACCAGGCAACAATTTTCCAGCTTAATAGCTCCTGCCCTTCAAGACCTTCAGGCCCATAATCGTCTAGACCTCTGCGGCTTGCTCGCAAAAACTCTAACATTTCTAGCTCTGACTCTTTGTCGTAATCGCCCAACTTGTCGCTGTGGAAATCCAAAGGCGAATTATCAATCAGACCAAGTGATGTTAGTAACTCAGGGGATTTAAACAGCATCTGAATAGATACTTTATTCACGTAATTATTGACACCCACCGGTGCTGCCCAAAACCAGACATATAGACCAAGACTGACAATAAGTACCAGTGACAATACGTATTTAACGATGGTTTTTAAAATGCTCATGTACTTAACGCTCCAAATCTAAAATAACTTTATGACGCAGGAATAGCTGGCTATTAATACAAAGCCCGACCAAAAGCTAACTGTTTGCCCGGGCTTTAACTCCTTTAATGGATCTACCAAACTTGTTTTTTGTCACCATATCTGACAATCCAGCCCGTGATATATGCTCCTAGAAACATAATCGCGGCATTAGATGTATCCTGTAAAAATATCCACGACAAAACCCCAGCAACCACAAGGGCCAGCTCGACCCAAACAACAGTGCGTTTTGTGTAAATTCCAAACATATTGGCTCTAAACCACCAAGGTAAATCTTTCCAATCTTCTGATTTTTTGTCTATCACAGTAATTTCCTCTGTAAGGGTTGAAATATCAACTTCAAACACAGAGGCAAGGCTTTGCAGTGTTTCTAGACTGGCTTTGTTCCCACTCTCAACGCGCTGAATAGTTCGAACGTTTAAACCACAGCATTCAGCTAATTGCTCTTGAGTCCAACCACGCCTATCTCGCAATTTTTTAACAATCATATTCTCTCCTTGTACCTCTGAACGGCAACTATGCCGCTTTGATGGTACTGTCGGCCACGACTTTGTCCCGACTGCAAAGCGACAGGTGACAGTATTTATTCTTTACTAGAGTATGCGTTGTCTATTTAGACGACCCTTAGCAGTTTATTAGATTCAATGAGCTCTAATGGTAGCAATTATTTCTAACTCCGCCTAACGCAAGAAGTCGCAATAATTACTTGACGGTGTTTAGCTAATATCGATTTTAGAATTAAGCAGTTGGAAGAAGCGAGTCACATCGCCATGACACTGCTCTAGTTCGCTGGTGGTGATTAATAGAGTAGGTACCGATTTAGAGATAGCAATTACACAGGGGGCGGAATCTCGATAGGATTCAAGCTGACTATCTAGCTCGTCTAGATGCAGATTCTCAAAAGGTATTGTTAACGCATCTCTACAGCTGGTGAAGTCAGCTTTTTCAGTGAATGATCCATGGGTAATATCACAGAGTGCACAGTGTGTTTGGCCTAATAGCTTACCAAAAAAATACTGGACTTCCCCAACAACTGAGCCTTTAGCGTTGTAAATTCCGATTAGCTTATCAATCATAAGTCGCTCCATCCTTAGAGTCTCTTACGAATTACGATCTAAACAAGTTTAGTCAACCATCACTAGCTTGGGTACAGGGAACCCGTTGAAGTCACAAGCACAAGTAGTGCAATAGGCCCCTAAGTTAGTGATAAATACCACATCTTCTACTTCCATGTTAGTTGGCAACCGATGCTCACCAAAAACGTCAATAGAGTCACACGTTGGACCTGCCATAGTCCACATTCCTGTCTCTCCAGTGCGTTGACTGATTATATTTGAATGAAACCCATCGGCTAATTCCATTAAACCACCATAAGTACCAGTATCCAGATACAACCAACGTTTTTCATCTCGAGTTGCCAAACCCACAACTTGAGTCACTAGGCAACCTGCTGAACCTGCTAAAAAACGTCCTGGCTCAGCCATCACCTGTATTGACTGAGGGATAGTCTCTAACTCTTTGCTAATCGCCTCTCCAATCTCTGCGATTGAAGGCTCCTCGCCCGTGAACTGCACTGGGTAGCCGCCGCCCAGATTCAAAAGTTCTGGCGTCCAACCACTCGCCTCAAGTTGAGCAAAGATACTTTTTGCACTTTGAATCCCATCAATCCAATTTTTAATATTAGTGCACTGAGATCCAACGTGAAATGTCACGCCCGTAATCTTCATATCGTACTCTTTTGCCGTTTCAATCACTGACTGAATACCACTAGCACTAGCACCGAACTTACCCGCCAAAGGCCACAATGAACCCTCATTGCTGACTTCAGTGCGCACATATAATTTTGCATCAGGCTTGATTGCAGCTATTTTGATGACCTCTTCAGGAGTATCAACCACATACCACTGAATACCAGCTTCTGCTGCATCTCTAATTGAGGCGGGAGACTTTATCGGATTGGAATAAAACACTGTTTCTAGATCAACACCTAAATCTATCATTGCCTGAAGTTCAGCTGAAGAAGCGATTTCAAAACAACAACCCTCTTCGTTAAAAATTCGAAGAATATCGGCATCAGGATTGGCTTTTACCGCAAAATGAGGGCGTACTCTTGGCATTGCGGACTTGAACTTCTGAGCATTGTCTCTCAATCGTCGTTCTGACATTGCTAGAACCGGCCCTTCATAACCTTGCACACAACCCGCACTAAAGGCAATTTGCTCTCGGGTATCGCTCTCAATCAATAATCTTTGTTGAGATGCCGCTTCTAAACTACTATTTTCGATTGCTAAATCCATATTCGACTCCTAAGGCTCACTCGCTTCGCTTAATGATCAGTTTACAAGGTAAAAGTGTCAATTTGTATTGATAAACCTATAAATATGTTTATTATGTTTGAACACTTTGCTAATAAAAATATCAATTTGCTATGAAAAATGAACATGAGTTAATTAATCTGCTACGTGAAAATAGCCGTCGTCCAGTCTCTGAGCTTGCCAAGAAACTGGGACTAAGCCGTGCTACGGTTCAACAGGGTATCGAGAGACTGGAAAGGTCGGGAGTTATTCAAGGCTACACTGTTAAAATTAACCCCCATCACGAACGTCAGCAGGTCAGCGCCTATATAATGATTTCGGTAATTTCACAAACCACACCAGAGATTGTTCGCCAGATACAAAAACAACCCCAATTGGATATGTTATGTACTATTAGCGGCCAGTATGATTTGATGGCGATGGTTACCGAATCAACCACTGAAGCGCTTGATCGAGTGATTGATTCGATAGCGGCTCTTGATGGCGTAGAAAAAACTTTGAGCCATATCGTATTGTCGCGAAAAAAAGATCGATTAAGCTAAAGAAATTAGAAACTCTCAAACATTAACTCTCACAAAGAACCCTCTCCATGAGTGAATCGCCAAGAATAATTAAAAGCCCTAGTCTGATGGATGCCCTTATTCCAGTGGTTGTGCTGATTAGCATGTTAGCGGGTACTGTTTATGTATTCGGTCTGGACTCTTTTGGCCCTAACCAGGTTGCTATGATTCTAGCCGCTGCAGTAGCGGCTATCATTGGCATAAAGAACGGTTTGACTTGGCAAGAGATTGAAAGTGGGATGATCGACACCATTAAAATGTCCCTCCAGGCAATTTTGATTTTGTTAACGGTCGGTTCATTGATTGGAGCATGGATCCTCTCAGGCACAGTGCCCAGTATGATTTACTATGGCGTAGCTCTGATGTCCCCAGACTATTTTTACCTGACGGCTTGTGTAGTCTGTGCGCTACTTGGCTTAAGCATTGGTAGTTCATGGACGGTAGCCGGGACACTCGGAGTGGGTCTAATGGGTATTGCCGCAGCTCTAGATCTATCCCTAGCCATTAGCGCTGGGGCTATTATCTCTGGAGCCTATTTTGGCGATAAATTATCTCCGTTATCGGAAACGACAAATCTTGCCGCCGCAGTAACCAATAATGATCTATTTGACCATATCCAGCACATGCTTTGGACCACAGTACCCGCCATGGTCATAACGCTAAGTGTATTTTTCTTTATGGGACTTGGAAATAGCTCTAGCGTTGTTATAGAGGACATTGTGAACTTACAGAATGCGATGAGAGAGTCTTTTACAATAAATCCGTTCATGCTTTTACCTCTTGTAATTTTACTCATAATGGCTATGAAAAAATTACCCGCTCTATCAACACTGATTTGTGGCACAGTAGTGGGTTGCGTTTTTGCGGCAGTTTTCCAATGGGACGCTGTTATCACTCTAGCCAGCGATCCTAGGCTGTCTGATGCTGCTGCAATTTTTAAAGGTTTGTTTAGTGCAATGTTCCTTGGATACAACTCAGTCACCGGCAACGAAGCTTTAGATACACTATTATCTAAAGGTGGTATGAGCAGCATGCTAACAACCATTGGACTAGTCATTAACGCTATGGCATTTGGTGGCGCTATGGCGCGGACCGGCTTGCTAGCGAGGCTGGTGGAGGCCGCTCTTAGCAGAGTAAAATCTGCAGGTGGGTTGATTACTGCTACCGTCGGAACCTGCATAGGTACGAACATCTTAGCGGCAGATCAATATCTGTCCGTTGTTCTTCCCGGGCAAATGTTTGTAGAGCCCTACAAAGAACACAAACTAAAATCTGTTAATCTATCAAGAACTCTTGAGGACTCCGGGACCCTGACCTCCGCTTTGGTTCCTTGGAATACCTGTGGCGCTTACATGTCTGCAACCCTTGGTGTGAGTACCTTTGCCTATGCGCCCTTCGTTTTTTTCAATATCCTATGCCCAATTATCGCTATTATTTATGGGTTTTCACTAATTGCGGTACCTAGTATTGACGAAGAAAAGGCTTAGGAAAACTTACCGTGACACAACCTTATTAGCAGTGCCATGAAAAGAACATTTATCTTTGTCATAACTCTTGTATTAGGAGCCGATTGCTTCTCATCCCAAAATGACGATAGTATTTTTGATGGGGAAAAAGCACTCGAACATATTAAAACTCAAGTTAGCTATGGTCCAAGAATTCCCTCTCACCCCACGGCCAAACAACATACTCTTGAATTTATTGCAGGCATAATTTCACCCCTTGCAACCAAAATGACAAGCCAAGAGTTCTCTGCTTACGGTTTAAAGGGAACTAATTTATGGGCCACGTTTGTCGGTAAAGATGCTAAAACCAATCGGCGTTTGATGATAGGTGCTCACTGGGATACTCGCCCCATATCAGACCAAGAAGCCCTTGAGCATAATCGGGATCAACCGACTTCAGGAGCCAATGATGGAGCTTCTGGCGTTGCAGTGATGCTTGAGCTAGCACGTGTATTTGCTATTTCCCCTCCCCCAATAACCGTTGATTTGGTTTTTTTCGACTTGGAAGATATGGGTAATATAAACCAACTTCCTTTTGCTATTGGTGCCAAACAATTTGTAAAACGAAATCCTTTTTATCGGCCAAGTGAAGGAGTTATATTGGACATGGTTTGCGATAAGGATCTTTCCCTACCTAAAGAATTATATTCAAAGAGGCAGGCGCCAGAGCTAACTAATCGTTTATGGGAAATAGCCAAAGAGCAAGAAGCATCGGTATTTTTAAATATAGACGGGTCCTTTGTGATGGATGATCATGTGCCATTCTTGGAGGCTGGAATACCCGTCGTGGATTTAATTCATTTCCCTTTCCCTGATTACTGGCATACTACAAGGGACACGGTAGACAAGTGCAGCGCTGATAGCTTACAACAGGTGGGAAATGTAATCTCAAGTCTTGTCTACGACAACAACTAACGCAGAATTATCTGCCTTTAATGTTTTGGAGCTCTTAAGTATGAAGATCACACTAAATATCCGAGCAGCAATAACAGCACTAGCAATGTTCACATTACCCTCTGACCTAGCGTTTTCAGCAAATGTTGATTTGGCAAAATCTATCCAAGCCGACTATGACAATCGCCTTGATGCTATGTTTAAGGATTTTCATGCGAATCCAGAGCTAAGTCTTGCCGAATTTGCTACGGCCAAAAAACTCGCTTCTACTTTGCGCTCTCATGGGTTTACTGTCACTGAAAATGTCGGTGGTACCGGCATTGTAGCTATTCTCAAAAATGGGGAAGGCCCTCTTGTTATGATGCGAGCCGACATGGACGGTTTGCCGATCCCTGAGAAGTCTGGCCTAGCTTATGCCTCTAAGGCGACTCAGTTAGATCCTGTCACCGGCAAAACCTTTCCTACGATGCATGCCTGTGGCCATGATGTCCATATTACTAGCCTTGCGGGAACTGCAAAGCAAATGGTTGACAGGAAAGATCAATGGTCAGGCACTTTAATGCTAATTGGTCAGCCTGCCGAGGAGAGAGTTCTTGGCGCTCGAGCAATGATGGAAGATAACCTATGGAAACGGTTTGGCAAGCCAGATTATGCCATGGCATTTCATGTATCCTCAGCTTTAGCCTCAGGAGTCATTAATGTAGTGGAAGGGTCGCCTTTTGCTGGTGCTGATACTGTTGATATTTATGTGCGCGGCATTGGTGCTCACGGTGCATCTCCTCATGCAGGAAAAGACCCCATCGTTTTGGGGAGTCAAATTGTTATGGCCCTGCAAACTTTAGTGTCAAGAGAACTCTCACCGCGGCAACCAGGCGTCGTCACTGTAGGTGCTTTTCATAGCGGCACTAAACACAATATTATTTCTGATTTAGCGCACCTTCAGCTAACAGTGCGCAACACAAACACGAAAACTCGTGAAATTTTATTAACCGGTATTAAACGCATCGCAGAAAATCTAGGTCGAGCCGCTGGATTACCTGAAGATAAGCTTCCGGAGGTCGTCTATTCAGAAGAATCAACGCCGCCAACTATTAACAATGCTGAAATGGTCCGACGACTTAAAAAGGTCTGGAATGAGGGTTTGGGGGAACACAGGGTAACCAGCTACGGTGCTGAAGGCATGGGAGCAGAGGACTTCCCGTTCTTTACTACTGATCCAGAAGTCACAAGTGTCTATTTCTCTGTAGGGGGTACCAACCGTGACTATCTAAAAGCGGCCATGAATGGTACTGGGCCTGCAGTGCCATCACACCACAGCCCGATTTTTAAAATAGAGCCTGAGCCATCAGTCACAGCGGGCATCGAAGCTACGGTAATGGCCTTGCTAGATTTAATGGCACCACCAAAGTAAATCTTAAATTACAGCACGCAGGGAATTTAGACAAAAGTCTACATTCTTCTGCGTGCTAGCATGACCCATAAGACCGATACGCCAAACTTTACCTGCTAACCCACCAAGTCCCGCACCGATCTCAAGATTGAACTCATTTAACAATCGAGTGCGCGCACCCGCATCATCAACTCCTTGAGGGATAGTGACTGCATTCAATTGAGGTAATCGATCTTTCTCAGAAACAATAAAATCAATTCCCATCTGCTCCAACCCAGCTCGCAATACTAGATGATTCTTATGGTGCCGAGACCAAGCGTTTTCCAGTCCCTCTTCTTGCACAATCACTAAAGATTCGTGCAAGCCATAGAGGCAATTCACTGGAGCTGTATGATGATAAGCACGCTTACCTTCTCCGCCCCAATAGCCCATCACCAAGTTTAAATCTAAAAACCAACTCTGAACTTTGGTATTTCGTTGTTTAATTTTCTCAGCTGCGCGTTGACTAAAACTCACAGGTGATAACCCAGGCGAAGAGGATAGACATTTTTGGGATCCAGAATAAATCGCATCTATACCCCATTCATCTACCTTTAATGGGGTTCCTGCAAGACTCGTTACTGCATCTACAATCGCTAAACAGTCATGTTTATGCGCCAACTCAACTAACGTCTTGGCATCTGACTGAGCTCCAGTTGATGTTTCGGCATGGACGAATGCCAATAAACAGGCGTCCTTGTGGGCATTTAATGCCTCTTCAACTTTATTGGGATCAACAGCAGAGCCCCACTCATCCTGGACCATTACGGCTATCCCTCCGCAACGCTCAACGTTCTCCTTCATGCGTCCACCAAAAACGCCGTTCTGACAAACAATTACCTTATCTCCAGGTTCGACAAGATTAGCAAAACAACATTCCATTCCCGCTGATCCGGGCGCAGATACAGCAAATGTCAGCTCATTCTTTGTTTGGAAAACATATTGCAGTAACATTTTTGTCTCATCCATCATCGCCACAAATGCCGGGTCAAGATGTCCTATCGTGGGTCGCGCCATCGCATGTAAAACTCGATCACTAACGTCCGATGGTCCAGGGCCCATTAGGGTTCGTCGAGGCGGATGAAATGAAGTAATAGTCATAGATCTGTCCAAAAATTAGTTAACTTTATGGGTTTAAGAGATTCCCAACTTAGGCGGAATCAGCCACCACTCCGCTTGATTTAAGAGAAGCTATCGTTACTTCATCCAACCCTAGCCCCTCAAGGATCTCATCAGTATGTGAAGCCACTGGAGGACCAGGCCAATCAGTACCACCAGGTGTAGCATCAAGCTTAGGCATAATCGCCGGAATTTTCAGAGGTTCACCGTTAATTTCTACCTGCTCAAATAAGCCCCTCTGATTAAAATGTTCATCGTTGACCATATCTGCTGCACTGTACACTGGGCCACAGGGAACACGGTATTCTTCGAGTTTAGACATGGCGGTTTGTAAACTATGACTTAAACACCACTTTGCTAGAATCTGATCAAGCTCAGCTTCATGCTCAACTCGTTTAGAGTTGCTGTCATACTTGCTATCCTCAGCGATGTCACCTCTACCTACGGCCTTCATTAAGCGTGCAAAAATAGAATCTCCATTCCCACCAATGACTACAAATTTATCATCGGCACATTTATAAGTGTTGGTAGGCACAATTCCAGTTACAGTCGTGCCCGATGGTTGCCGAACAACTCCAGCTCCGTCATATTCTGGGATAACAGCCTCGAGAAGATTAAACATAGACTCGTAGAGCGCTACATCCACCACTTGACCGCCTGATTTCCCTTCATGAACAGCCTGGTCTTTAGCCCGCAAAGCCATCAAGATCCCTATGACTGCATGCAATCCAGAAATCGTATCGCCAATACTCAAATTAGGCCGGACTGGTGCCTCTCCAGGATAACCATTAACAAAACGGAACCCACTAATAGCCTCACAGGCAGAGGCAAAGCCTGCCTTTTCTGAATAGGGGCCAGTCTGACCATAACCGGAAATACGTGCATAGATTAGGTTTGGGTTATCTGCCTGCAGACTGACCGGGTCGAGACCCCATTTTTCTAAAACCCCAGGGCGAAAGTTTTCAACCACTACATCTGCCGTTTTCATCAATTGCTTGACGAGATCTCTTCCCTCTTCTGTTTTTAAATCCAGAGAAATACACTTTTTGTTTCTACCTAGGCTTCTCCACCAAAGAGAGGTTCCATCCTTAACCTCTCTCCAATTTCGGATTGGATCCCCACCTGGAGGCTCGATCTTAATCACTTCTGCACCAAAATATCCGAGCATGCACCCCGCAAAAGGTCCGGCTAAAAGCTGCCCTAGTTCTATAACTCGTAAGTTTTCCAGTGGTTTATTCATTGAATTGTGACGTGGTTGTGAGAATGTGATAATTTTACCATTAAAGTAAATGGTCCTAACATGGGTTTTGTCGAAACAATGAAATTGAGCCTTCACACCCAGATCATTTTCCTCTTCAGTGTATTTTTCAGTAGTTCTGTATTCTCAGCTGGTGATGCATTAATAGGGCAGATTACTCGAAGTGATCTCGAAAATAGTGCGCATAAAATTTGGTTCAATCCAAATTATGAGTCCCACGTTGTTGATATCGAAACGACAAAAAAAGCCGAGGCATTTTTGGCAGATGTCTCAATTACTATTTTCATGGGGACCTGGTGCCACGATAGTCAAAGAGAAGTTCCAGCACTACTCAAAATATTGGATCAGATACCATTCAATCAAGATCAACTTAAAATCATAGGTTTGTCTGTGACAAAAGACACCCCGAAGAAACTTGAGCAAGGTTTTGATATTCGCCGAACACCGACCTTTGTTTTTTCAAGGAACGGAAAAGAGATCGGTCGCTATGTCGAGCGTCCGCGGGTAAGTCTTGAGCAGGACCTTTTGAAGATTGTTAGTGGCTCAGGTTACAGACACACTTATGCAGAATAGCCATTAAAAGAGTGTGGCGTTTAGTCTACCAACAATAAAAGCCTCGACACCAACGAAAATCGACCCTTCTGTTATGTTGCAGAGCATCAGTATTTTCTTCTTGCGCTCTTATAGATTTAAGCGTCAGACGACATCCACCGTACGCCTCGGTATCCTCAGTAAAACCGAAAGAGAGGCACTCCTCATGATCTGCCTTATCAATTGCTGCCTTTCGCGCTTCAATAACTTCTGTAGACGCACAGGAGGTCAACGCAAGCACCATTAATAAAGTTAAAATATTTTTCACCGAAAACTCCAAATTATTCAACAAATCTTATTGCTAAAAGCCTGTTCAACATCGAAAGAACCCTAAATCAAACATAAAAATTCCCTTAGGCCACAATTACTATTACAAATTTCGATGGCACATGCAAACAACTGAATAGCATTTAGCGCAAATGAGGGTTTTATTTAGTTCTTACTCAGGGCATCTGTTAAAGTCTTAAATACTTGCATAGTTAGCGCAGAGTTAAAGTCGGCAATTCCCGCGTTTAAAACAGATTAAAACGGAATAATTAACCATGAAGGAAAGTAAAACAGCCAATAAGAATCTTCCCTTTCTCATTGCTGTACTAACTACAGTCATTCTCTGTCTAATCTGGTATTGGGTGATGATAAAACAAGACACTACCGTGGAAGATAACTTTGATTTTCTGCTGACTCCCGGTGATGACTTCTCTGAAAAAATCTCACAAGGTCTTAATAAAAAGATCCACGGGGATGCAAACCTCGACAATCCAGACTCTGATTTATCTACTGATGACTTAGCGATGCAAGCCAAACTGAGGGGGCTCATTCGCGGGTTAGGCCAAAATAGATTACCTACAGATGAAGAACTAAACCGTTTTTATGAGAAAAACAAACGTAATTATGGCGGGGGCTTTGAACTAAGCTTTTTATATCGCTCTTTCTACAGCAGGCAATATGGAGGCCAAGCAACAGAAATAGCAAGGCAAGCTCTGGGGGATAAGATCGTTGACGGTGACCCTTTAACCAGGCGTGAAAGACTGCCTAAAGATGGTTATTTTTCAGGGTTTTACGAGTGGGCTAATGACAAGGACTCTAGTCTTTACGCAGAATTTGGTGCTGGTTTTGGAGAGAAGATACTCGCTTTAATAGAGAAAAATGACCCCACTGAACTACCCTGTTGGGATGGACCAATCGGAGGAAAGTTAGGGGCCTACTTGATCTGCGTAAAACAGCATATCCGTGAGCCCTTCCCAGCATTGAATACCATAAGAGACGAAGTGATCAATGATTGGCGTCTGGCGGAGTCTAAAAAGTCATCAAAAGAATCTAACTAATTAGCTCAGTAACTCCTCAAAAAATGCTTTTAGCCCTTCAGGGCCAGAGTCTTCCCATGTCTGCAATGCCGCGGTGCCAACAATCGCTAGATCTGCTGCTCCACGAAGAAAATCCATATCGGCTTTGCTGCTAATTCCAAATCCTACACCTATTGGCACATCGGTGTGTTTGCGGCAGCGATTGATTAAGCTTATGACATCGTCACCAAGATTAGTTTTCGACCCAGTAACTCCTTTGCGAGCCACTGCATAGACCATGCCTCGGCTGGCCTGCCCCAATTTTTCAAGCCTTTTATCACTACTTGTTGGCGTCATTAAAATAATGGGTTCAATACCCGCTCTCTCTGAAAGAGCATGTAAATTAGCCGATTCCTCGATCGGTAGGTCAGGGAGAATGTAACCAACCCCACCTGCTTCTTTAATTCGCTCTACGAAAGTAGCTTCACCCATTCGAAAGGCGGTATTGTAATATCCCATCATTAATATCTTGAATGGAAATTTAGCGCTTGCCTGCGCCATAAACTCAAAGCATTGGTCAACCGTGGTTCCTGACTTGAGGGACTGTTCATTCGCTTTAACAAACAATGGACCATCTGCGCTAGGTTCTGAAAATGGGAATTGTAACTCCACCAGATCGACACCAGCCTCCGCCATGATTTCTAATTCCTGCATGTTATCCTCAAAAGAAGGATAGCCACAGACCACATGAGCCATGACGAGTAAGTCTTTTTGCTCTTTGCGTTCAGCAATATAAGCCTGGAGCCCCATTAGCTTTCCTCCGATCGATATTGATCAGCCTTCCCACCAATAAAGGTTTTCCATTTAGAATCATCCAAGGCATCTGCAATAGTAAAGATATCCTTATCGCCGCGGCCTGACTGATTAATCAAAATAACTTCATCTTTTCCCATCGTGGGCGCTTCTTTAATCGCGGTAACAAAAGCATGGGTGCTTTCAAGCGCAGGGATCAGCCCTTCGGTACGCATAGTTAACTTGAGAGCATCTTTTACTTCACTGTCTGTAGCTGCCTCAAAGCGTACTTTCCCCTGCTCCCATAGATAAGAAAAAATTGGGTTGATCCCTATATAGTCCAGTCCAGCAGCCACCGAATGGGTCTCATTCATATTACCCTGCTCATTTTGTAAAAAATAAGTCTTGTACCCTTGGGCAACTCCCACAGACGCATCGTCATAGGCCAATCTCGCTGAGTGCATGTAAGAACCAACACCATGGCCTCCAGCCTCGCAACCCACCAATTCAACGTTATCATCATCAAAGAAACCTTGAAATATACCCATAGCATTAGAACCACCGCCCACACAGGCGAAGACACGATCAGGCAGTTTTCCAGCTTGCTTTAAAATTTGCTCACGGGCTTCCATACCAATTATCGACTGAAACCAACTCACCATTTCAGGAAAGGGATGTGGTCCGCACGCAGTCCCCAGAATATAATGCGTATCCGCCATATTAGTAACCCAATCACGCATACATTCGTTAACTGCATCTTTCAGAGTCTTTTGCCCATCTTCCACTGCTATAACTTCAGCCCCCAGATTTTCCATCCAGAACACGTTGGGACGCTGTCTAGCCACATCAACTGCACCCATGTAAATTTTACAGTCATAGCCAAATTTAGCCGCCATAGTTGCGGTAGCAAAACCGTGCTGACCAGCACCAGTTTCTGCGATAACACGACTTTTGCCAAGTCGCTGACAAAGTAACCCTTGCCCCATGACATTATTAATCTTATGAGAGCCAGTGTGATTAAGATCGTCACGCTTCACATAAATTTGTGCGCCCCCAAGTTTCGCCGACAAGTTCTCAAGATACGTAATTGGAGTAGGACGGCCAGAATAACTCTGGAGTAAGGCAACATAATCTTGCCAAAATTTTGGATCTGCTTTGCATTCACGAAAGCACTCAAGCAATTCCTCAATTGTTGCTTGTAGAATTTCCGGCAGGAAAACACCACCGTACTCCCCATAGTAGCCTTCTCGGCCATCGGAGAAATCGAAAATATCCATTACAAAACCTCAGCAGATTTAAGCAGCAGTTTATTTGACCACCACTTTTTGTTGAAAAGAAGCGCTACCATTTTATCCAAGTCACAGACAACTCACAACGATACTTACTCTTTAGGGACAGAAAAGGCTCAAGCCAACTAGGTCACCCTTGTGACCATTTTCACGATGTGAGTCAGCAATTGAACGTAGCCCAGTAGCAGTAGGTAATAGGGCGATTTATCCACAAGTTTTTCAAGTACTTATAAAGATAAAAATAGATAAAAAACCTAAATAAACACAATATGTAGTAGATTAAAGCTTGCAAGACACACAATGTAGGATAAACTTCATTTACAGATCGAGGAATAGATCTGAGAGATTTTCTGAAATAATACAAATCTGGATGGGCATTATAGCTGCCCATCGGGCATTCTGTACGGCAAGAGTTGGCCAAGAACAAAAGGGTAAAAAATGAGCGCTCCAAAACTAAAAACTATAAAGCCTGCTAAAAAAGCAGCTGAAATTTTGATGCAAGATGCTTCTTTGGATATTTGGGATAAAAAATATCGTTTAAAAGACAAAGAATCAAATCCAGTTGATGCTGATATTAATGCTACCTACATGAGAGTTGCTAAGGCTTTATCTGATGTAGAAGAAGAATCTAAGCGAGAGTTGTGGCAAGAGCGATTTGTTTGGGCTTTGCAACATGGGGCGATCCCAGCAGGTCGTATTATTTCTAATGCCGGCGCGCAAGCTTACAAACCTGCTACATCGACAATTAACTGCACAGTTTCAGGAATCGTTCCTGACTCGATGCTCGGAATTCTAGAACGCAATCTAGAGGCAGGCCTGACTTTAAAAGCGGGCTGTGGTATCGGTTATGAGTTTTCAACTCTGCGACCCAAAGGAGCCTATGTCTCTGGCGCAGGAGCCTACACCTCAGGTCCTCTCTCGTTCATGGATATCTATGACAAGATGTGCTTCACGGTCTCCTCTGCTGGGGGTCGTCGAGGTGCTCAAATGGCTACCTTTGATGTAAGTCATCCGGACGTTTTTGATTTTGTTAAAGCCAAACGAGAAGATGGCCGGTTACGTCAATTTAACCTGTCATTGTTAATTACTGAAGAGTTTATTGAAGCCGTTAGAAACGATGGGAGCTGGGATCTTACCTTCCCAATCAGCGCCAAAGAAATTGACGGCGGTTTTGATCTTAAAGGTGACAACGTAATCTGGAAGCATTTCCCAACCGACGAGGGCTATGTGACTAACGATCAAGGCCTAGTAGCCTGCCGCATTTATGAAACGATCAGAGCCCAGAAGCTTTGGAATGCGATTATGTCCTCAACCTATGATTTTGCTGAACCTGGTTTTATTTTGATTGATCAAGTTAATAAAAATAATAATAACTGGTTCTGCGAGGATATTCGCGCCACAAACCCTTGCGGTGAGCAGCCATTACCACCTTACGGTAGCTGTTTGCTCGGCTCGGTAAATTTAACCAAATTTGTTCGCAATCCTTTCACCGAAGATGCCTTCTTTGACTGGGATGAATATTCTGAAGTTGTCAGTATCTTCACGCGAATGCTCGATAATGTTGTAGACATCAATGGACTCCCCCTTGAAGGTCAACGAAAAGAAATTGAGTATAAAAGACGTCATGGTATGGGGTTCTTAGGTCTTGGCTCTACGATTACTATGCTCTGCATGAAATACGGCGATGACGATTCTCTCGAGTTTACCGAGCGGGTAGCACGAGATATGGCTGTTTCTGGTCTAACCGCCGGCTTAGAGTTAGCTCGTGAAAAAGGCCCGGCTCCCATTATGGAAGACGAGTTTGATGTAGATGCAGCACTTTTATTCAAACAGCCAGATCTTGCAAAAGACGGTATTAAAGTTGGCGGCAAGATTAAAGGGAAGGTTCTGCTAGGTAAGTACAGTCGTTATATGCAAGAAGTAGCTAAAGTTGCTCCAGAACTCATTGATTCTATTGTGGAAGAGGGCTGTCGTTTCAGCCATCACTCATCAATTGCGCCGACCGGCACCATATCACTTTCGTTGGCTAACAACGTCAGTAACGGTATTGAGCCAAGTTTTGCTCATCATTATTCACGCAATGTAATTCGCGAAGGGAAGAAGTCAAAAGAGAAAGTTGATGTGTTCTCCTACGAATTGTTGGCCTATCGAACACTAGTTAACCCAAAGGCAATGCCATTTGGTACTGATGAATCAGAGGCGCTGCCAGACTACTTTGTAAGCTCTGAGAACATAGTCCCCAAGGCTCACGTTGATATTCAAGCTGCCGCACAAAAATGGGTAGACTCTTCTATTTCAAAAACGATAAATGTGCCCACAGACTGTGAATATGAAGAATTCAAAGATATCTACTTATATGCCGCCGAAAAAGGTCTGAAAGGTTGTACTACATTCCGCTTTAATCCTGAGGCCTTCCAAGGTGTGCTGGTTAAAGAGAGCGATTTAGAGAACACAACTTATAGCTTTACCTTAGAAGATGGTTCCACTGTAGAGTTCAAGGGTAACGAGGAGGTCGAGTATGATGGAGAGACCCATACTGCTGCTAACCTTTTTGATGCTTTAAAAGAAGGCTACTACGGTAAATTCTAATAATACTAAATTAAAAACCGCAGAGTACTGCGAGGGAAAAGATGAACAAGAAAATTGAAAAGAAAATCGTCGGCTATAAAGTTGTCTCTGAAGACCAGGAAGCAGCAGTAGAAGCTCAAGCAAATGGCGAGAGTAATATCATCCAGATGCACGAGAAAGTTTCTCGTCCGGAAGCTCTTGCTGGCAGCACTTATAAAATAAAAACACCTATGTCAGACCACGCTATGTACCTGACCATCAATGACATTATTTTAAACGAAGGCACTGATCATGAATTGCGTCGCCCCTTTGAAATCTTTCTTAATTCCAAGAACATGGATCAATACCAGTGGATTTCGGCTCTAACACGAGTTATTTCGGCGGTCTTCCGGAAAGGTGGAGACTGCACATTCTTGGTTGAAGAGCTAAAAGCCATATTTGACCCTCAAGGGGGCTACTTTAAGTCAGGCGGACGTTTTATGCCCTCGCTAGTGGCTGAAATAGGCTGGGCCATCGAAGACCACCTGCAAAAGATTGGGATGATGACGAAAGTTGAAATTCCAGAGCATCAGCAAAAGATTATGGATGAAAAGCGCGCTGACTTTGAGCAGGCAACAGCCGCTCCCGAAGAGGCAACCGACTTTCCACCAAATGCTGAAGTGTGCAGAAAATGTAGTGTGAAAGCGGTTATATTAATGGATGGTTGCATGACCTGTTTAAACTGTGGCGACTCAAAGTGTGGCTGATGACTAGCAACTAGCTAAAAAGCGGCTACCAAGCCGCTTTTTTTATGCCTAGGAAACCGACTAATTGAGAAAGAGTTTTACAAGATTAAAGATTCCTAAAAAGGCTACTGTAATCACCACCATACCGCCAACCACATTAGCTTTCCAAGTATTGCGATAATCTCCAAGCAAATCACCGCGATTCATAATAATCAGCAAGAAAACCGCCACAATCGGTAGCAATAAACCATTCGCTGCCTGAGCGAATAATATGGCCGCGATGGGCTTAGTTCCAATTGCAGCAAAGCTAGTACCAACAATCAAAACAGTTAGCCAAACAGCCCGAAAACGACGATCGGTATAATCAGATGGCCATCCCATGGCACCACTAACTGCATAGGCCGCAGCTAAAGGCGCTGTGATTGCGCTGGTTAATCCCGCAGCCATCAAGCCAAAGGCAAAGAACAAGTTAGCCGAAGTACCTAATATTGGCTCCAGTTGAGTCGCGATTGACGTTGAAGAAAATTCTCGGCCAGTGTCAAAAAAAGCAACTGCAGAGGTACTCATCACCGCTAGTGTAATTAAACCACCAAGGCCAATGGATACAATTGTATCTGTACGGGATTCTGACAAGGCTATATCAAGATCAACGCCCCGCCATTTCTCTTGCACCAGATTAGAGTGCAAAAACAAATTGTAAGGTACTACGGTGGTACCAATTAGAGCAATCACAGTTAGCATTGAGCCAGTAGGCAGAGATGGCACTAAAAGTCCTTTAACGAGCCCTGAATAATCAACATCGATCGCTATCATCGTAACTACAAAAACGCAGCTCATGATAAGAACCAAAATAATAAGAATCGGCTCCAGTAATTTATATCCGCTACTGCCAAGTAACACACTAGCAATCACCCCAAGCACTACAGCACAAACTGGCGCTGATAAATCAGTAATCGATTGCAGGCCAAGCGCTGCTCCTGAGATATTGCCCGCCTCATAGGCCGCATTGCCGATACCAATTGCAGCCACCACTAATGCTACTGCCGCTCGGTTGACGGTTGGATGATCGAAGGTTGTGCGTAATGCTTGTGCCAGACCAGAGGAAGAAACCAAACCCAATCGGGCAGCCATTTCCTGCAAAACCACGGTAGCTAACAAGGAAAATAACAACGCCCAGAGCAGAACAAACCCGAAGTTAGCGCCAGCAACACTTGCAGTAGCAATGCTACCCGGCCCAATAAAGGCCGCCGTGACTAATAAGCCTGGCCCAAAACGCCGCATATTAATTTCCTGAAGTCGTTAGATTACTTTACTGGTATTAAACTACCGGTTTTAACATCAAAAATAAAACCATAGATATTAATATGGCTCGGTACTAATGGGTGATTTTTAATCTTCTTCATGTCTCCACTGACACTTTCTTGGAGATCACTAATAGTATGCCAATGTATTGACTTACCAGCATCCGAGCCCTCTTTAGTATTATCAGATGTGACTCTATCGGGATTTTTCCAAACACCGTCTTCAAAAATCGACGTTTCTAAATCTCCCTCCAGTAATTCACCAATAATTTCGTCGTTCAAGGTAGCCATGCCACATTGAGTATGGTGAATAACAAACCAATCCAAGGTTCCCAGAAATTTATGAGAAATAATCAACGATCGAATAGCATCATCTGTGGCTCGCCCCCCAGCATTGCGAATTATATGAGCCTCCCCTTCCTTTAAACCGGCAAATTCATAGGGATTCATCCTGCAATCCATACATGTCAAAATAGAAATACGTTTAACAGGTTTAGCGTCAAGGTCAGATTTGTCGAACTTCTGTTCGTAACTCTTATTTGCGGCAATTAAATTCGCTAAACTGTCTCTATCTTCCGGCATATCGTTGATTCTCCCTTAAAGGCTTACCAGCCTACTTTGTTCATCGATCTTTATATAAATTAAGAACTCTTTGAGCCGCAACCGTCGCTGGCAACTCTCCTGCGAGCACAGCAGACTCGATGTCAGGCACTAAAGATCTTATTCTTTCATCAGCTTTTAGATCTGCAACAAGAGATTCGGTCATTTCGCTCCACATCCATGCCTTTGCCTGTTCAGCTCGACGCTGTTGCAGTTGACCGGTCTTAGACAATATCTCTTTGAAGGCATCAACCTGGCCCCATACCTCAACGATACCCTCATCATTAATTGAAGAGCAGGACATCACTGGCGTTTGCCAATCATCAAATCGTGAAGCTAAAAATTGAACGGCCGATCGATAATCACCCATGGTTAGAGCAGCCAATGCTACTTGATCACCATCTGCCTTATTGACTAAGATCAGATCAGCAAGTTCCATAATTCCTCGTTTAATGCCTTGCAGCTCATCACCGCCGGCAGGCAGAAGAAGTAACAAAAACATATCTGTCATATCAGCTACAGTCGTTTCTGACTGTCCAACACCCACTGTTTCAACCAATATAATATCAAATCCAGCGGCTTCACAAAGTAACATAGACTCTCTTGTTCTCCGAGCCACTCCGCCTAGAGTACTGCCCGCCGGAGACGGTCTGACAAAAGCTTTCTCAGCAAAGGCTAAAGTTTCCATGCGCGTCTTGTCGCCCAGAATCGAGCCCCCTGTGACTGCTGAAGAGGGATCTACAGCCAATACTGCCACCGAATGCCCAAGTTTAATTAAGTGAGACCCTAAGACTTCAATAAAGGTTGATTTACCAACTCCTGGTGCACCTGAAATACCAATTCGAATGGAGTTACCTGCATCAGGGATAAGAGTCTCCAAAAGTTCAGCCGTCTGCTGCCGATGATCATCACGGGTTGACTCTACCAGCGTAATAGCCTTTGCCAGAGCTCGACGATCGCCTTGTCTAACTTGGTCTGCTAATGTCTTTGTCGCCTGTGCCATCTAAACCTATCTCTACTTAAACTCTAAAATAATTTGGTCTACCGCTAAACTGTCACCCTGTTGAGCCTGAACGTTACCTACAATACCATCTTGTGTCGCACGCAAGCTATTTTCCATTTTCATTGCTTCAACTACCGCTAACTCTTCACCCTCTTTAACCTCTTGACCCTCATTGACCGATAGTTTAACTAATAATCCAGGCATCGGAGAGAGCAGAAATTTAGACATATCCACGGGCGGTTTAAACAACATATGTTTCATTAAATCAGCTGCTCTTGGCGATATCACCCGAGCATTGATTTCTGCGCCTCGATAAAATAGTCGATATCCCGATACCGCAGGTTCCACTTGCACAGAAACACTAACATCGTTAATTACCGCCTTGAATAATGGATCTCCAAGACTCCACTGAGTAACAACATGACAATCCTGCCCATCAAGCTCTACTAAATAGCCAGTATCAGTGAGACTCACCTGAACCGACCGGTGTTGATCTGCGATGGCAACAATCCAATCATTCGACGGTTCAATTTCGTGACCCTCTAGCTGATCAGACAATAGCCCAGCTCGCTCACAATCCAATTGATGGACTGATGCTGCTACGACAACTGCAATTGCTGGATCATCTTGAACAACTAAATCAGCATGAAATCCATCAGGGAATTCATCAGCAATAAAATTAGTGGTTAGGTTTCCCTCAACGAAACGAGGGTGAACCATTAGTGCGTTAAGAAAGCTAATGTTGTGATTAACCCCGCGTATATAGTAATTATCTAGAGCATCTACCATGCGAGTAATTGACTGAGAGCGGTCATCACCATAGGTGATTAACTTGGCAATCATGGGATCGTAAAACATTGATACTTCACCGCCCTCATAGACACCACTATCTACCCTAACCCCTTCGCCCTGAGGCGGAGTGTACTTAACCAGTCGACCCGTGGAGGGAAGAAAGTTGCGGAATGGATCTTCGGCGTAAACCCGCGCCTCCATCGCCCAGCCAGACAAGGTAACATCCTTCTGAGCCAGCGGTAATTTCTCACCTGCTGCAACCCTAATCATTAGTTCTACGAGATCTTGGCCAGTGACCAACTCAGTCACGGGGTGCTCTACCTGCAGGCGAGTATTCATTTCTAGAAAATAGAAATTCATGTCCGCATCAGCGATAAATTCAACTGTGCCCGCTGACTCATAGTCCACGGCTCTAGCAAGGGCGCAACTCTGCTCTCCCATCTTCTTTCGAGTCGCTTTATTTAGGAAGGGAGATGGCGCCTCTTCTATGACTTTCTGATGCCTGCGCTGAATAGAGCATTCTCTCTCACCCAGATAAATAACATTACCATGGCTATCTGCCATTACCTGGATTTCAATATGTCTGGGTTGCTGTATATATTTTTCTATAAAAATACGCGTGTCACCAAAACTCGATCTCGCTTCATTTGTTGCCCGTTCAAAGCCATCTCGACACTCACTTTCATTCATGGCCACTCGCATACCCTTGCCTCCGCCACCTGCTGAGGCTTTTAGCATGACTGGGTAACCAATCTCAGCACTAATTTCTATGGCATGATCAGCATCACGAACCACATCGGTGTAACCTGGAATTGTATTAACACCTGCTTTCTCAGCGATGAGTTTTGATGTGATTTTATCTCCCATTGACTCTATGGCTTTTTTGCCTGGCCCAATAAAAGCAATTCCAGCTGCATCTAAGGCATCGCGAAAATGACTATTTTCAGATAAGAAGCCATACCCAGGATGAACAGCGTCAGCCCCGGTATCAAGGCAAGCTTGAACGATTTTATCGATCACTAAATAGCTCTCTGAGGAGGGGGAAGCACCTATATGAACTGCTTCGTCGGCCATTTGAACATGAAGCGCATCACGATCAGCATCTGAGTAAACTGCAACCGTGGCAATACCCATTTTCTTTGCAGTAGTAAATACTCGACAAGCTATCTCACCGCGATTGGCCACTAGAATTTTCTTCAGCATAGTTATCTCTACTTAATCGTTAATTAACTCAAAGTGGTATATTGCCGTGCTTGCGCCACGGATTTTCAACAGATTTATTACGCAACATAGCCAATGATCTGGCGACTCGCTTGCGCGTGCTGTGAGGCATAATTACGTCATCAACATAACCGCGCTTACTCGCAATAAACGGATTGGCAAACTTCTTACGGTATTCCTCAGTGCGGGCAGCTATCTTCTCTTCGTCACCAATATCCTTGCGGAAGATAATCTCTACTGCACCCTTTGGGCCCATCACAGCAATCTCTGCTGAGGGCCAGGCTAAGTTAGCATCTCCACGCAAATGCTTAGAAGACATAACATCGTAGGCACCCCCATAAGCTTTTCGGGTAATCACGGTTACTTTTGGAACTGTACACTCAGCATAAGCATAAAGAAGCTTAGCGCCATGCTTAATAATACCGCCGTACTCTTGACTTGTTCCTGGCATAAAACCAGGAACATCAACAAACGTGAGCACCGGGATATTGAATGAATCACAGAACCGAATAAATCGCGCAGCTTTTTTTGACGCATCGATATCTAAACATCCGGCCAATACCATGGGTTGGTTGGCGATTACACCAACACTGGATCCCTCAATGCGCACAAAGCCAGTAATAATATTCTTGGCGTAATTCACCTGGGTCTCAAAAAAAGCTCCTTCATCAGCGACCTTTAAAATAACTTCCTTCATGTCATAGGGTTTATTAGGGTCACTGGGAATAAGAGTATCTAAAGACATCTCAATTCGGTCAGCCGGATCCTC
>ENA-ORDR01000353-ORDR01000353.1-marine-metagenome-genome-assembly--contig:-NODE-353-length-23792-cov-8.259878_pt1 | contig 23792 bp, 16 predicted proteins | sample MGYA00240993_ERZ508538 | MGnify/ENA primary metagenome ERZ508538 (study PRJEB26207, sample SAMN05421999) | marine metagenome | isolation source: Monterey Bay, California, USA | place: USA:Monterey Bay... | reverse complement strand
AACTTTTCCTGTTTTCTTAAAGACTTTATTATCTTCTCCTAAAAGTTCAATATTATAATAATAAGATCCCTGCTCCACCTTTGTATTTTCAAAAGTTCCATCCCAACACTTGTAAATAGAATTACTTTCAAATAGTTGTGCTCCCCATTTATTAAAAACTTGCATCTTAAAATTAACTATATAATTTCCTTTAATAACAAAAAGTTCATTATGATCATCTCCGTTTGGAGTAAAAGTATTTGGAATAAAAACTTGTGTTAAAGGAATTGACCTTACAATAGCCAACTCAGAAATAGCAGTACAACCATTATCATCTTCTACCCAAACTTTATACCTGCCAGAGTCCGTAACATTTAATATCTGCTCATAACTCAATAGGAGGTCATCTTCAGTATACCATTCGTAATACTCATAATTTCCTGTAGTTAGAGACACAGAATCACCTACATAAATAGTAATATCAGTAGGGGTAATCTCTGGAGCCGGCAATGGATTAACAATTACTTCAACAATACCAACAATTGTTGTGTCAGCAAAACAATCATTTACATCATCAGCTAATAAAATTTCATAATTTCCAGCTATTGAAGTTTCAAAAACATAAGAAGGAACATTAATCTCATCTACAATTGTAGTTGTATTACCATTAGTGTAAGTTAGGTCCCACGGTAAAAGCCCATTAAAATTAAAGCTGATACTTGCAGTTGTACCATCATTACACAATACTCCACCTCCTGATATTGTTGCGTTTGGAATAACATCTTCAGTGATTATTATAGTGTCTGAATGTGTACAAGCATAATAATCAGAAACAATTAAAATATACTCACCTTCCGAAACAACATTAATTGAGTCACTAGAACCATCATTCCAATTATAAGAAAAAGGAAGCGTACCTCCTACTGCTAAAGGATCTAATACTGTAGTTGTATTGCATGGAATTGTGTAATCAATACCAAAATCAAAAGTGGGAGATGGATCTTCAAATATCTGTATAGTATCATTAGCAGTACAACCAAAATTATCTTGAATACTTAAAGAATAAGTACCACCACCAACTTCAATTAGAGTATCACTACTCCCGTTACTCCAAAAATATTGATATGAGCTAGATGAACCTGTGATTAGAGGAGAGATGGTCTCAGTAGCATTACAAGGAATATTCACATTAGGACCAAGATCAATATCAGTCTCATTAATGGTAATATTTACAGAATCATAAGTAATGAAATTATAACAATCACCCATAGTTACTGAGTAATATGTTTCTGAACTATCAGTATTAATATTTAATTGAGGTCCAGTTGCAATGCTATCTCCATTAGAATTATACCAAGAAACTATTCCAACATCAATTGGCACATAAGTTATTTGATTAATTGCATAAGAACTTACTCCTGTTGGAAGAAATTCCCAACCTTCATTTGTAGCTGACCATTGTAATGGAAAATTTCTAGGCTGTAATAAAACTGGATCGGTAACAATATCAAAATTTGTAGAAGTAGCATCAACTAATCCCTGAATAGCAGCACCACCATTCCATGATGAACAAAGTGGTTTTTCTTCAATAAACATTTCAATCTTATTACTACCTTCGTAGAGTATTACTTGGTGAGTAGCAAGATCTGAAGTACAAGAATACATAGGTACATGACACCATGTAATAATAAAGAATCTATTAGGTGCAATTCCTGACATTCCAAAATAGACCTGTCCACCAAAACCAGTATTAATATCATGCCAAGGAGCCATAATAGCATTTTCTGGCTGACTTCCAGGGTTAGGAATAGAACTATTAATTGACCAAGGAGAATATGTGTTAGCAACTGTTGTATCAAAAGTTACATAACCGTTACCTGAAACAACAAGATATTCATAAACATTACCATAAAATGTAAAATTAAATCCAATTGGAATTGCAATTGAATCATGCTGATCATCATACTGCATGTTACTTAGTTGAGATCCTAATGCATAAAGTGGTCCTGTATAATTATCACATACAGTAGTATCGTTTGATAAAATTTGTGAAGAAGTAATTAATGAACTTAATACAAAAAATAAAGTAAAATATAGCTTTCTCATATGGTGTCCAAAAATATAATAAAATAGTTGATTCAATAAAAAATCTGAGTAAATATAATACTTTAACAAAGGTTACAGGTTACACTATCTCTAGCAAAGAATTAACTTTTGGTAATTGGTGAGCAATAAATCCTTCAGCATATCCACAATTGGATTGCCTGCCTAAATTTTGAGCTCTATAAGTAACGCTATCCAAAAATCCTTGAGAGGAAATAATAGTTTCTGATTCCTTACTTTCAGGATTAAAAAACTGAGTAGAATAAGCTTTAACAGCATCTAACTTTAAATCCATTTGATTTGAAATATCTACAACAATATCAGGGTTAATATCATTAAATTGTATGTAATGATAAATCGCTTTTGGTCTCCAAATTTCTTGTCCTGTTTCAATCTTTTCTAACCCTGATAAAAAACACGCATCAATAGTAATTTGTGATGATCTAGGATGATCAGGATGCCTATCAGAAATTGCATTAGTAATAACAATCTCAGGTTGAAATTCTCTAATCTTTTTAATTAAAGCTAGTTTATGCTCTTCATCATCTTTAAAAAAACCATCTTTAAAGTTCATGTTTTTACGGATTGCAACTCCCATAATATCAGTTGCTTTGTTAGTCTCCTCATCACGACTTTCAGCTGTTCCTCTAGTGCCTAACTCACCTCTAGTAAGGTCAATAATTCCAACCTTTTTACCTTTTTGAACTTCTTTAATAATAGTACCTCCACATCCTAATTCTACATCATCAGGATGAGCTCCAAAAACAAGGATATCTAATTTCATATTAATAATATTTTTTATATCTAATTTTCCCAAGAATTGCCGATACAACCATCAATGCAAATAAATAATACACAAATGTTGGTATTGGCATAGGATCTCCAGCTGCATAAGAGTGCAAACCAGATAGATAATAATTGACTCCAAAATAAGTCATTATGATTGTCCAAATAGCAAACATAGAAACCATATTAAAAGTAAATTTACTTCTAAGCGCTGGGATAAATCGCATGTGTAAAACAAAAGTATAAATCAATACGCTTACTAAAGCCCAAGTCTCTTTCGGATCCCAACCCCAATATCTACCCCAAGACTCATTTGCCCATACACCACCCAAAAATGTTCCAACTGTAAGCATGAAAAGCCCAACCTCAAGGGTTTTTTCATTAATAATTGTAATCTCAGTAAGTGTATTCTTAAGCTTCATTTTATTGTCAGAATTTGTAAATACAATAAGCCAAAGAGAAATTAAACCAAGAATAGCTCCTAAAACTAAGAAGCCGTAAGAAGCAGTAATAATTGCAACATGAATCATTAACCAATAAGACTTTAAAACAGGTACCAAATTTGTAATTTCAGGATCAAGCCAATTAAGATGTGCAACCATCAATAATAAACCAGAAACTACTCCTGTAGCTGCCAAAGTAAGCACTGATCTTTTTGTGTAAATAATACCTGAAAGGATAGTTGCCCAAGCAATGTAAATCATTGACTCATACCCATTACTCCAGGGAGCATGCCCCGAAATATACCACCTTGCCACTAAGCCAAATGTATGAACAATAAATCCAGATATTACTAACCATTTAAGAATTGAAATAAAAACAGAAACCCACTTTTTCTCTTGAAATAACTGAACAATTACAAAAGAAATAAGTAATAATCCTAAGATAAAATAATATAAAAAGAGCTTAGAAAATAACCCTAACTTATTACTGGTAATTTCTAAATTAATTTTTAATTTTTCAGGCAAAACCTCAGCACCATATCTTGCTTGAAACTTATGAATATAGCTTACAATACTATCAGCAGATGACCAATTATTATTTTCTATCCCATCTTTAATTCCTCTAAAATACATAGGCATTATATTAGCCACAAAAAGAGAATCATTGCCTGAAAATTCAATAACTGAAGTATAAGAAAGCCAAGTATTATTGGAATCATTAGGCAAAGGGAATAACCGAAAAATACCACCACTAAAAACAGCAAAACAAATATTTACTCTTTCATCAACTTTAATTACATCTTTATCAAATTGCCCTCTGTCTTTTGGTAATTTTTCATAGGCTTGTTCTACATCTTTAGTTAATAAATAATGCCCATTTTCACCAAAGAAATCATTAAAACAAACGCTAATGTATTTTGAGTTTAAATCAGAATTATTTAACAATTCTCTTAATTTTTGATGACTAACCTTAATAATTGGCTCTTTACTCCAGGAAACAGGATCATGCATCATGCCAATAATTACTTGGGTTGCTGATTGATTATTATATTTACCTTTTCCATAAATTTTTCTCAAATATTCTGAAGTTTGCGTATGAACTGGTTTTAATCTTCCACCATTATCCTGCACTACCAAAGCATCAAAATTTGCAATATGATTAGCAGGAATTACATCAGTTGCAAACACTGAATTAGAGAATAACAAAGGCAATAATATAACGACACTTAACTTCTTTAATTTTTGAGTTAAAGAATTATATCTTGTCTTTTTAGTTAAGAATACAAGCACAAACCCTAGAATTAATAAAAAGTACCCAATATACGTAACTAGTGTACCCCACCAATCATGATTTACAGAGAGGATTGTTCCTTTTTCATCTTTGTCATAAGAAGATTGAAATAATCTGAAACCACCATATTGTAATACATTATTCATAAATATTCTATGCTCTTCTTCATTTTCACCATCCAAAATACTTACTTCTGCTGCATACGAGCTCGGACTCATTGAACCTGCGTATCTATCCAATTGAAAATCTCTAAGCTTAACCCTAAAGGGAGTTGTGTAATATTTTGAACCATAAGACAGTTTGAAATTCAAATTATCTATAGCAAAAACCTCATCACTTCCAGCATATCCTTTACCTCCATAAAGCGTAATTAAATGCTCTTTTCCATTAGCCATTACTTTAACAATAAGTGCATCCTCTGCCCCATCAACCATAACGTTTGAAGTAGAAATAGGGATGTGTTTTGCATTATCTAAAACATTTTTCAACACTATATTTAAGCCATTAATAGTATGTAAAGTCCTTTTGTTAAATAAGAAATTTTGCAAAGAATCAAAAGAAGAAGCCTCTCTAGTGTCCATACTCATTACATGTACAAAATTTGGAGAATTGCAGTATATTAAATCACTATTAGAAGAGAAGTTTATTGCATCAACTATAGGATTATTAAAAGTAAAAACTTCTCCTTTAATTATTCTTTGTTCTTTATCGGATAAAAACTCATCTTGCATGCCATTTTCACCTGGTACAATCAGGTGTAACATTTTCTTTCCACCTTCAAACCCTACAAATAAAGAATCCTTAACATTAGGCAAAAATTCAATAGACCTTATAGCAATATCATTTTCCTTAAAGTTAACATTTATATTAAAAATATTAGATGTAATTCCTGACAAATACAATTTCTTATCATACTTATATTGATGTTCTTTATCATCAATATGAACCTGTAAAAAAGTATCATCAGATATGAACAAATTAGTGGAATCTCCTTCTCTGATATGCATCATTCCTTCATAGGAAATATACCTAGTAATCCCAGCTCCTATTAAAATACAGATAAATGCAAGATGAAAAGTTAAAGCTGCTATTTTATCTAATCTGAAAAGCTTACGTTTAATAAGATTATTAATCATATTATAAGTAAGTAGAATAAGGATGCCTTCAAACCACCATTTACTAAAAATTAAAGCTTTTGAAGTTGATCTTCCAAAATCATTCTCAATGAAAGTAGCATAACCAATTGCAAAGGCAAAAAGCAAGATTAAAATACTCATCAATTTCATTGAAGAAAGAAACTTTATTACTCGATTTATCATATCAGAATTTTATGCGGCAAAATTACTAATATTTATTAAGTTTGTGATTAAATTAAATGAAATGAAAAATATCATTTTAATAGGCTCAGGAAATGTTGCCACACATCTAGGGATTAATTTAAAAAATAACAATTTTAATATTGTTCAAGTAATAAGTTCAACTTTAAAAAATGCTGAAACTCTTGCAACTAAACTAGATTCTGATTTTTCAAATAATATTTCTGACCTAAAAAAAGCTGATTTAATAATTGTTGCTGTATCAGATAACGAAATTGGGAATGTTGCAAATCAAATAATCAATACCCCTATCGTTCATACATCAGGAAGTGTTGGATTAGAAGTGTTTAAAAACAATAATAATGCAGGTGTTTTTTATCCATTACAGACTTTTAATACAAATGTTGAAGTTGCTTTTAAGGAAGTTCCGATTTGTATAGAAGCAAACAACAAAGATTTTGAAAAAGAAATTATCAAACTTGCTCAAAACATTTCTGAAAATGTAGTAAAAATGGATTCTAAACAAAGAAAACAACTGCATATAGCAGCAGTATTTTCTTGCAATTTCACCAATCAAATGTTCGCAATATCTGATGATATTTTAGAGAAATCCAATATCGATTTTAAATTACTTTTACCTATAATTAAACAAACTGTAAACAAGCTTAAAACAAAAAAAGCAATTGAAGTTCAAACTGGCCCTGCAAAAAGAAAAGATCTTGAAATTATAAAACAACATCTCAACCTAATTTCAAATAAAAAAAACAAAGAGATTTACAAGCTAATAAGTGAGTCTATCATCAAAACTCATGAATAAATTTTTAGCATTTACAAAACTAATTAGGCTCAAAAACTTAATAATGATTGCACTTATTCAAGTACTGATTAAGTACACGCTTATTAATGTGTATTTAGACAATTTCACTTTGAATAATATCAGATTTTCATTTTATCTAATTGCTTTGATTTTAATTGTAGCTGGTGGTTATATTATTAATGATATCTATGATATAGAAACTGATAAAATCAATAAAAAGGAAAATCAGATCATTGGGAATTCAATAAGTTCAAAATCTGCTTTCAACTATTATTATTTACTTAATTTTATAGGAGTTTTATTTGGATTTTATATTGCACTTTCAATTGGAAAAATTGCTTTCGGTTTTATATTTATTTTCTTTGCATTTAGCTTATGGAGGTATTCAAAGCAACACAAAACTTCTTTTGCAACTGGGAATTTTCAAGTAGCATTTCTAACAGCTTTAAGCATCATAAATCTTATATTATTTGATTTAGTTCCTATCGGAATAAATAATGAAAATGGCTCATTAATGATATCAAAAATAATTATATTTTATGCAGGATTCTCATTTATTACAACTCTAATAAGAGAAATTGTTAAAGATATAGAGGACTTAGAGGGAGACCAAAAAATTAATGCACTCACTATAGCAATCACTTATGGATTAAAAAAATCAAAAAACATTATTATTGGTTTAACATCTGCAACTATTATTTGTATTGCATATTTTCAATACTTTCAATACAGTGTTATTTCTACCCAGTTTGAGTATGAAATATCTATTTGGGGAGTAAATGATATCTCAATTATTTATACTCTTTTCCTACAAGGATTATTTCTTTTTTTTATCTATAAAACTTTTAAGGCAATAAATAAAGAAGATTTTCATTTTTTAAGTATGCTTAGCAAAATAATCATGTTGGTAGGAATACTTTCAATTCCAGTTTTCACTCTTTTACATCAGAACTAATGCTTACAGAAAAATTAAAGAAATACAACATTATACTTGGCTCAGCTTCTCCTAGAAGAAAAGAACTCCTCAAAGGAATTGGTTTGAATTTTTCAATAAAAATTACTGATAAAGAAGAGTCTTACCCAACTGACTTAAAAGATGTTCAAATTGTGGAATTTCTTGCAAAACAAAAAGAGGAATTTCTTTCCAAAGGATTAAAAAGCAATGACTTGTTGATAACAGCCGACACAATTGTTAGTCAAAAAGGAAAGGTTTTACACAAGCCAAAAGATAAAAATGATGCTAAAAATATCCTTTTTAATTTATCAGGAAATAGCCACAGAGTAATAACAGGTATTTGTATAAAAACACTAGAAAAGGAAGTTACATTTTCAACAATTACCACTGTTCATTTTAATAAGTTATCAGAGACAGAAATTGAATATTATATTAATAAGTTCAAACCATTTGACAAAGCTGGATCATACGGAATACAAGAGTGGATTGGGTATATTGCAATTGCAAAAATTGAGGGTTCTTACAATAATGTTGTAGGGCTACCAACTGCTGATTTATACCAAAAATTAAAATTATTCATCTAAAGGATGTAAAATTCTTATCTTTGCAACAAAACCAAAAAATGTTAAAGCTCAAATTTAGTTCAATTGTCAAGATATTAATCGTTCTACTTGTAGTGCAGTCCTGTACTCCAATGAAAAAGATCACTTATCTTAATAACAATCAAAATAGTGAATGGGACGTATCTCCTATACCACCAAAACATCATTTAGAAATAGGTGATATTTTAATGGTAAAAGTTATCAGTAGGAATGAAGAATCAAATAATCTATTTAATATTGAAACCAATACAAATAGTGGAAACCCTACACTGACTGCCGCAAATCTATATTTAAACGGATTTACTATTAACCAAGAAGGGAATATTGACATACCAAATGTTGGAGAAATATTTGTACTCAATCAAACATTAGAAGAAGCCGAACAAACAATTCTTAAAAAAGCAGAGGACTACTTAATCAACCCTTTTGTAGTAGTGAAGTTAGCTAACTTTCAGTTTACAATTCTTGGTGAAGTAAATAATTCAGGAAATTTCCCAGTCTATAAAGAAGGGCTAACAATTTATGATGCAATCGCAATGGCTGGAGGAATTAATGACTATGGAAACCTTACAAAAATTAAGATTATACGTTCTGAAAATAATAAAAAACAAATTCATAAAATTGATTTAACTTCAAGTGATATTTTAACTTCAGATTTTTTCTATTTAAGAAATAATGATTTGATTTATGTGCAGCCTCTTAAATTTAAAGGATTTAAAAAATCACAATCTCAATTACTACTTTCAGCATTAACAACTTTTGCAGTTTTGTTTAATGTATATTTAAAATTCTCAGAATAAATTTATGATTGACAATCAAAATCAGCAAGAAGAAACTATTGATATTAAAGCCCTAATTCTGAAATACTCTCAATACTGGTATTTCTTTTTTCTTTCAATTTTATTCTGTGGTTTCTTAGCCTTCTTAAATAACAGATTGACAGTTCCTGAATATAGCGTTTCAACAACATTACTTATCCGAGATGATAACAATACCCAGCTTGGAGCGGAAAACCTATTAGAAGGCTTAGAGCTATTTAGCGGAAAGCAAAACATAAAAAATGAAATTGTCATTTTAAATTCTTACTCAAGTACTGAAAAGGTTATTAGGGAACTCAAACTTGGACTTAGTTACCATCAACACGGTTTTTTTCAAACAAATGAACTTTTTGAAAACTCACCTATTACTGTTGAATTAGACTCTAATCACAACCAAATAACCGGAACTACATTTAAGATTGAAATCCTTAATGAAAATGAATTTAAAGTTTCAGCCACTACAAATGATTTATTTCCTTACAACTTAATAACTGAAAAGTTTGATAAAACATTATTAGCAAATATTGATCTTGATAGAACTTACAAATTTAATGAAGAAATCAAATCTGAATACTACTCATTTTCAATAAAGAAAAGTATCTTTTTTAATTTAGATAAAATCAAAAAAGGAAGACTGAGCTATTCTTTTAAACTTCACCAAAACAGTAGGTTAGCACACAATCTTATTAATAATATTATCATTAATCCTATTAATAAAGAAACATCTATTCTGAAACTTAGTATTAAAGGGAAAACGCCTAAGAAAAATATCATTATACTTGATAAAGTTACTGAGATATACATTAGAAGTGGCTTAGATGAAAAAAATATTATGGCAGTTAATACCATATATTTTATTGATGATCAGCTTGCTGTAATTCAAGATTCATTAACTAATATTGAAAATCAAATCAAAAGTTTTAAACAACAAAACGCTAATCTTGATTTGGTGGACAAAGAGTTTGGTACATTTTTTCAAAAACAAAGACTAGACAATACCCTCTCAGAGCAATCTGTAAACATTAGATATTACGAATCATTATTATCCTACTTAAAAGATGATAAAAACGCAAATTCAATTGTGTCACCAACTTCAATGGGAATCAGTAATCCTGAGTTAAATGGTCTGATCAATCAGCTTTTGCAACTTTATGCCAGAAAAGGTGAATTACAACTTACAACTACCAAAAAGAACCCTGCTTATCAAGCTGTTTTATCACAAATAAAACATACTAAAAATACTATCATTGAAAATGTAAGCAACCTAATTGCTTCTGCTACAATTTACGAAACAGATCTTAAAAGCAGAATTAATACCTTTAATTCAAAAATCAGCACTCTACCAGCAGCTGAAAAAGAATATCTTATTTTAAAAAGAAAATATGAATACAATGAGCAAACAGCAATTTACTTACAACAAAAAAGGTATGAAGCATCACTAGCAAAAGCAGGTACAGAATCAGATCATAAAGTAATAGACCCTGCAAGATTAGACTCAGAAATACCAATTAAACCGAGAAAAAGTTTAGCTTATTTTATTGCTATTTTACTTGGACTCTTTATTCCTATTGCAATTATTTCATTAAGAGATTTCTTTAGTGACACTATCTCTAGTAAATCAGACTTAAAGAATGCTTCTAATATTCCAGTTTTAGGTTTAGTTGGGCATAGCGATAAAGCGATAAGTATGGTTGTTTCTACTGCTTCAAAATCAATTATTGCAGAATCATTTAGATCATTAAGAACTAATATTCAATATTTAGCTGCTGAAAAAGATAAAAAAGTTATTACAATTACCTCATCAATTGGAGGAGAAGGAAAAACCTTTACTGCTATGAATCTTGCAGCAATATTTGCGTTATCAGGGCATAAAACTATTTTAATTGGAGGTGATTTAAGAAAACCTAAACTCCATGAGGATTTTAATCTAAAAGATGATACGGGCTTAAGTAGTTATTTAATAAATAAGTCATCATTACAAGATGTAATTACTAAAACTGAAATTGAAAGCCTAGAAGTTATTGGATCAGGCCCTACTCCACCTAACCCAGCTGAACTTTTAGATAGCCCAAAAATGCAAGAATTAATAACTGAACTAAACAAAACTTACGATTATGTTATTATTGACACACCTCCTATTGGACTAGTTACTGATGGTGTAATCTTAATGCAACATGCTGACATTAATTTATATGTAGTTAGACATGGATACTCCAAAGCAAAATCATTAAGTATAATTAACAACTTATACGAACAAGAACAAGTTAAAAATGTTAATGTTATTATTAATGATTTTAAATATTCATCTACAGGCTATGGGTATGGATATGGATATGGATACGGGACATCAGGATATGGTTATTATGAGGAAGAATAAAACTAGCAAGAACCACTAATATTAAAAGCCCGATTTTATTGGACTTTTTCTTTCTATAATCCTTTTATTTTTATCAGTTTTGCAAAAAATTTAAAAGTATGAGCAACAAGAAAGGAACACCAGCAAATAAGATACAAGATTTACAGTTTTTTGGAGAGTTCGGAGGGGTAAACCCATCCATTGCAGATTCATCAACTTTTACCTATTTAGCAGGTAAAACTATGGGAGATGTATTTGAAGGGACACAAGAAGGTTGTTACCTTTATTCTCGTCATACTAACCCATCTACTTCTTATTTAGGACAAGCAATTGCCGGAATGGAATATACAAAAGGAGCTATTCTTTCAGCTTCAGGAATGGGAGCAATTACAACTACACTTTTGCAATTATGTAGCACTGGTGATGAAATAATTAGTAGCCGTACAATTTATGGTGGTACTTATGCTTTTATGAAAAACTATTTACCAAAGTTCAACATCAAAACAACTTTTGTAAACACAACTAAACTTGAAGAAATTGAAAATGCAATTACTGACAAAACAAAAGTAATTTATTGTGAGACAATGAGTAATCCTTTATTAGAGGTTTCAGATATTAATGCTATTGCTGAAGTTGCAAAAAAACATGGTATTAAATTTGTAGTTGACAATACCTTTACTCCTATGATTTTTTCTCCAGCAAAAATGGGAGCTGATGTTGTGATTCACTCATTAACAAAATTTATTAATGGTACTTCAGATACTGTTGGTGGAGTTGTTTGTTCTGATGAAGAGTTTATTGGAAGTATGATTGATGTAAATTCAGGAAGTGCTATGCTTTTAGGTCCTACTATGGATGCCGTGAGAGCTGCAAGTATTCTTAAAAATATTCGTACACTTCACTTAAGAATGAAAAAACATTCTGAAAATGCTCAATACCTTGCTGAAAAATTCCAAGCTGACAATTTAAGAGTAATTTATCCTGGTCTTGAGAATCATCCTCAGCATGAGATGATGAAAAACAGCATGAATGACGGGTTTGGTTTTGGAGGTATGTTTGTTCTCGATACAAAAACTAAAGAAAAAGCAAATACTTTAATGGAAGAAATGCAAAATAACAACCTTGGTTATTTAGCTGTAAGTTTAGGGTTCTACAAAACATTATTTTCTGCACCAGGGTTATCTACTTCATCTGAAATACCTGAAGAAGAAAGAGAGACAATGGGGCTTTCTGATGGATTAGTTCGTATCTCAATCGGACTAGATAATGACATTGAAAGAACTTACAATACTATGGTAGATTGCATGAAGAAGGTTGGGGTGTTATAGATCAATCTTATAAAATCTTACTTAGTACAACATCAATTTTTCTTTTATCTTTACCATCTTAAAACAATAAGATGACAGAAAAAAAAACACCTTACTTTTTCGCACTTTTACCAATTATAGTCTTAGTTGCACTTTTAGCAAATAATGTATTCTTATATGGAGACAATTCTCTTGGGGGAGCAAATCAATTAGCTTTACTTTTTGCTGCAGCAACTGCAGCAATAGTAGGAATAAAATTTGGAGCAAAATGGAAAACTATCCTTGATGGAATGAGTAAAAGTATTTCGAGTACAACTCCTTCATTAATTATCTTATTGTTAATTGGGGCGTTAGCAGGAACCTGGCTCTTAAGTGGAATTGTACCTGCAATGATTTATTATGGATTACAAATTTTAAGTCCGGAAATATTTTTGTTTGCCACAGCAATTATTACAGCCATTGTTTCTCTTTCAACAGGAAGTTCATGGAGTACTATTGCTACTATTGGAATTGCTCTTTTAGGAATAGGGCAAGCACTTGGGATGCCTACAGGGTTAATTGGTGGAGCAATCATTTCAGGAGCTTACTTTGGAGATAAAATGTCTCCACTTTCTGACACAACAAACCTTGCTCCTGCTATGGCGGGTACAGATTTATTCACTCACATTAAATATATGATGTACACAACTATTCCATCATTTGCAATTACACTTATCATTTTTTTAGTAATTGGATTTACTTTTGAATCATCAGGAAATCAAGATATAAATATGCTTTTATCAGCTATTTCTAATTCATTCAACATAAGTGGGTGGCTCTTTTTAGTTCCAATTTTGGTAATTGCACTTATTATTAAAAAAACTCCAGCCATTCCAGCATTATTAGCAGGAACACTCTTAGGAGGTATCTTTGCAATAATATTTCAACCAGAAGTGGTGATGTCAATTACTAATTCTGAATCATTAAATATAAGGTCGGCTTATATGGCTATTATCAATGCAATGGGAAGTGATATTGCAATTACAACAGATAATAAAATGATAAACAACTTGCTTTCCACTAGTGGAATGTCTGGGATGCTAAACACTATCTGGCTTATTATTTGTGCTATGATTTTTGGGGGAGCAATGGAAGCAACAGGACTTTTAAGAAGAGTTGCTGAGCCAATAATAAAATATGCTGATAGTACAGGAAGTTTAATTGCAACTACTGCCGGAACATGTGTCTTCTTCAACATTACAGCCTCTGACCAATATTTGGCAATTGTAGTGCCTGGACGTATGTTTTCCAACACTTACAAAGAAAAAGGATTAGCTCCTGAAAATTTAAGTAGAACTTTAGAAGATAGCGGAACCGTTACTTCAGTACTTATCCCTTGGAATACCTGTGGTGCTACACAATCTGCAGTGTTAGGCGTAGCAACTTTTGCTTATTTACCTTTTTGCTTCTTCAATCTAATAAGCCCATTAATGACCATTGCTTATGGTTACCTGGGGATTAAGATTAAAAAGTTAGAAAATAAATAACTATATTTGAAGCATGAAAAAGTTTCTTGTCTATACATTTCTTCTATCCTCTATCATCTCCTACTCTCAAGGGAGTTTAGTACTTATTGGAGGTGGTGGGGAAAGAACCCCAATAGAGCTTCAATCTTAGAAAATAAAATCAATAACTTAGGGAACTCTAACACTTTTATTATTGATATAAATAATGGAAATTTACTTCCTAGTTCTGACTTTACAACTTCTAACAAAATTCTTTTTTATGAGAATGATTGGAGTATTTTAAATGATTTTTTGAACAATACAGTAAATGGTAATATCCTTAAAACAAAATTAAGGGACAATGTAACAATTACTGCTTTTGCTGGGCAAGATGCTAAATTTGTTGGAACAACATTTTGCAGTAACATTCATGATAATGTTTATGGAGCATATTATGGAGAATTGGAATTTGAAAAAGGACTTAACCTTATCAAAAGTTCAATTTTTATGCCTAATACCTTTGATAAGTACACTAGTGATTATTACGAGAACACACAATCAGCAGTTAGTTGGGCAATGGTAAAAGATACTTTGAAGTACGGTCTTTACTTACCTTATAACGGTTATTTATTAATCAAACAGAATGGTGTTCATAAAGAGGCTCAAACAAGAGGTACAATACCAATAATTTTGATGAATAATGGAACAAAAGTAAATACAACATCTTCATATGTTTACTCATCACAAAATTTTTTAAGGCAAGCAGTAAGTTTTAAAGAATTCTCATTAATTCGTTACTACTTAGCATGGGGAAGTACAACAACAGTTGGGATTGGAGAAACTACAAAAGAAAAAGGAAAACTACAAAACATCACAAATATATTAGGAGAAAAAACAAAAGCAACACCAAATACCCCTCTATTTTATAAATATGAAAATGGCAAAGTAGAAAAGAAAATAATTATTGATTAAGAAAAAAGCTCTTTCAGCTTTTCAATAGTGTAATCAATCTCTTCTTTTGTATTATATTTACTAAACGAAAATCTAATTCCTGGGCGTTTACTATCAGGAACAATCTCAGTTAATACATGAGAACCTTTACTACTTCCTGAACTACAAGCAGAACCTCCACTACAAGCAACCCCTAAAATATCCAAGTTGAAAAGTAACATTTCTGCAATATCAGTTTCCGGAAAATGACAAGAAAGTACAGTGTATAAAGAATTTTCTAAATCAGTACATTTACCATAAAACTGAACATCCTCTATCTCGGATTTAAGCTTTTCCATCATGTACTTTTTAAGCCCTTTAATGTAATTCGTTTCTTCTTCCAGGTTTTCGTAAGCCATTTCCATTGCCATAGATAAGGCCGCAATTCCATAAATATTTTCGGTTCCAGCACGCATATTTCTTTCTTGCCCTCCACCTCTAAGTAATGGCTTTATCTGTATATCATCCGATATATATACAAACCCTACTCCTTTTGGCCCGTGAAACTTATGAGCTGATGCAGCCATAAAATCAACTTGTAGTTCTTGCATATTAAAAGGAAAATGAGCCATTGTTTGTACGGTATCAGAATGGAAAATTGCTTTATGCTCTTTGCAAATATCACCAATTGCTTTTATATCCTGTATGGTTCCAATTTCATTATTTGCGTGCATAATAGAAACAAATGTTCTAGAATTATTCTGCAACAATTCCTCCAAATGATTTAAATCTACTACTCCATTTTCATCAATATTTACATAAGAAAGTTTAATTATTCCTTCTTTTTCTAAATCTTCTAAAGGATACAAAACAGCATGATGCGATATTTTTGAGGTTATTGCATGAGTTATTTTATGATCATGAATTCCGCATTTAATAGCCATATTATCGGCCTCAGTTCCACCAGAAGTAAAGAAGATGCTACCAGGAGAAGTGTTAAGTAAACTAGCGATTTTCTTTCTAGCATTTTCAACTACAATCTTTGATTCTCTACCATAAGAATGCACAGAAGAAGGGTTTGCAAAATGAGTTTTCATCATCTCACTCATCATGTTAATAATTTCTGGAGCCATTGGTGTAGTGGCTGCATTATCTAAAAATACCCTTGTACTCATTAAATCAATTCTTTAATTTCATTAATCATCTTCTCAGCAAAACCATTTGCTTTTTCTTCACCTTCACTTTCAGCATATATCCTAATAATTGGCTCAGTATTCGATTTTCTTAGATGTACCCAACCGTCCTCAAAATCAATTTTAAGTCCATCAATAGTTGTTATTTGTTCCTCTTTATATTTCTCCTCTAAAGTTGATAAAATATTATCTACATCAATTTCTGGAGTTAGTTGAATTTTATTCTTTGATATGAAGTAATTTGGATAAGAATCTCTTAAAGTTTTAGCCGATATTTTTCTTTCTGCAAGTTGAGTTAAAAATAGTGCTATTCCTACTAGTGCATCTCTACCATAATGTAATTCTGGGTAGATAATTCCTCCATTTCCTTCACCACCAATAATAGCATTAGTTTCTTTCATTTTTTCAACCACATTCACCTCTCCTACTGCTGATGCAACATAACTTCCGTTATGTTTAATTGTAACATCTCTCAATGCTCTTGTTGAAGATAAATTTGAAACTGTATTTCCTGGAGTTTTACTCAGTACAAAATCTGAAATTGCCACTAATGTATATTCTTCTCCAAACATACTACCATCTTCACAAACCATAGCTAGTCTATCAACATCAGGGTCAACTACAATTCCGAAATCTGCTTTTTCTTCAACTACTAATTTTGATATTTCTGTTAAATTTTCTGGTAATGGTTCAGGGTTATGAGGAAAATCTCCGTTTGGTTCACAGAATAATTTAACACACGCCACTCCCATTCTCTCTAACAATCTTGGAATCATAAATCCTCCTGTAGAGTTTACTGCATCTACAACTACTTTAAATCCTGTAGATTTCACCAACTCAACATCAACTAAACTAAGATTTAAAACTTCTTCAATATGTTTTTCATTGTAAGAATCATCAAAAGTATACTTACCTAAATCATCTACTTCTAAAAAAGCAAAATCTTCACTTTCGGCAAAATCTAAAATGTGAACCCCATCTTCACCAGATAAGAACTCACCTTTTTCATTTAAAAGTTTTAATGCATTCCATTGTTTCGGATTATGGCTTGCAGTTAAAATAATACCTCCTGCACTTTTGTGTAATTGCACAGCAACCTCTACTGTTGGAGTTGTTGAAAGCCCAATATCTAAAACATCAAAACCACAACCAATTAAAGTTCCTGAAACAATATTACTAACCATTTCACCAGAAATACGAGCATCTCTACCAATAATAATTGTATTAGAATCACTTCCCTGATTCCTGATAAATTTAGCGTATGCTGAGGTAAATTTTACAATATCCAAAGGAGTTAAAGCATCTCCTACATTCCCTCCAATTGTACCTCTAATTCCGGAAATAGATTTGATTAGTGTCATTTATTCTAATTTTTAAGCAACAAAACTACATAATTAAATTTTTCTTATGCTTAGGATTACTATCTTTGTTTCTGATTTTTTAAAAGATGAAAAAAATATTAACACAACTTCCTGTAAGAACTAGTAATCCTAGAGAAAATGGACTTACTATGATGATGGACAAAGGGCTAAATTTTAGACAAGCAGAAGATTTTTTAGAATCAAACATAGAGCATACCGATATTATTAAATTGGGTTTTGGAACAAGTATCATAACTCCAAATGTTGCTAAAAAGATAAAACTTTACCAAGATAATGGCATGATGGTTTATGCTGGAGGAACGCTTTTTGAAGCATTCGCGATTAGAAAACAGCTTGATGATTACAAAAAATATATGGAAGATATTGGGCTAAATATGGTCGAAATATCTGATGGCTCTATGCGCATGAAACATGATTTGAAATGTGAAATCATCTCTGATTTTGCAAAAGATTTTAAAGTAATAAGTGAAGTTGGAAGCAAAGACGCAAGTGTTGAAATAAGCAGTGAGAATTGGCTTAAATGGATGCAGAACGAACTTTCGTCTGGAAGCTGGAAAGTAATTGCTGAAGCTCGTGAAGGAGGTAATGTAGGTATCTGTGACGGTGATGGAGGAATTAAATCAGAGTTAATTGATGAAATTACTAACAAAATAGCTATAGATAAAATTTTATGGGAGGCGCCAAATAAAAATCAGCAAATTTGGTTTATCAATAAGTTTGGTGCAAATGTAAATCTTGGGAACATTTCTCCTGATGGAGTGATTCCATTGGAGTGTTTAAGATTAGGCCTTAGAGGAGATACCTTTAATAATTACCTATAATAAATAATTTATGAAGAACTATTTAATTCTATTTTTAAAAGGAATGGGAATGGGTGTTGCAAATGTAATACCTGGAGTTTCTGGAGGTACTATAGCACTTATAACCGAAATATATGAGGATTTAATTAACTCACTAAAATCATTTGACAAAAAAGCATTTCAACTTTTACTATCTTTTAACATCAAAGATTTTATTACGCATACTAATTTTTACTTTTTAACAGCTGTTTTTTCTGGTAGTATAGTTAGTGTATTTACAGTAGCAAGTTTGTTCAAATACTTATTTGAAAACTACCCCATTCTAATTTGGGCATTCTTTTTTGGGCTAATTGTAGCTTCAATCATATATGTTGGGAAAAGAATAAAAACTTGGTCAAAAGCAACAATTATCTCACTATTAATAGGTACAATAGTGTCAATTTCAATTAGTTTTATGACTCCTGCAACAGAAAACAGCAATCTTTTCTTTGTGTTTTTATGCGGAATAGTAGGAATAAGCGGTATGATGCTACCTGGGCTTTCAGGTTCTTTTATTCTTATTCTAATGGGGAATTATAAACTTTTAATGGTAACTGCTGTAACAGAGTTAAATGTTATACTTTTAGGTGTATTCTTCTTAGGTTCAGCTTTTGGTCTGATGAGTTTTTCTCATATTCTTGCATGGGTTCTGAAAAAATATAAAGATGAAACACTAGGAATACTAACTGGATTCATAATTGGATCATTAAGTATTATATGGCCTTGGAAAGAGATTGCCGAAAGTTTAATTGTAAATGGAAAAGAAAAAGTAATCTCTTACAACTCTTATTTCCCTTCTGAGTTTAACACGCAAACACTATTAGCATTTGCTTTAATGATACTAGGTTACTTTTTAGTTTATCTTTTAGAGAGTAAATCAAATAATAAATAATGAGAACCTTTGGTTTACTTGGTAAGAGTTTATTGCACTCCTTTTCTGCAAGTTATTTTAATGAGAAATTTTACAAAGAAGGAGTTGATGCTGAATACCTAAGTTTTGAACTTGAAAACATACAAGATTTTAAAACTCTGATTAATGAGAAACAGTTAAGTGGACTGAATGTAACGATACCTTATAAAGAAAGCATAATCCCATTTCTAGATGAGCTTAGTAATGAAGCAAAAATTATAGGAGCTGTAAATACTGTTCAATTTATTAATGGAAAAACTATAGGACATAATACTGATTTTATAGGATTTTCAAATAGCATAAAACCACTATTAGAAGGCAGAAAATCTGCACTAATTTTAGGCAATGGAGGTGCTGCAAAAGCAGTAAAATATGCTCTAGATTTATTAAATATTGATTTCAAAACAGTAAACAGAAAATCCTCATTTAATTATTCAGATGTAAGTACTCAAACAACTGAGTATTACAATATTATAATTAATGCAACACCATTAGGAACATACCCAGATACAATTGAATTTCCAAAAATACCTTACGAGAATTTAAATTCAACTCATCTTCTTTTTGATTTAATTTACAACCCCTCAGAAACAAAATTTTTAAAGTACGGAAAAGCTAAAGGCGCAACAATAAAAAACGGATTAGAAATGCTACAAATACAAGCAGAAGAATCTTGGAACATTTGGAATTTGTAAGTCGTTAAATATTAGTAAATTTGCAATCAAACAATACGAAAAGTGGAAGAAAACATTGAAAGATTACCAACTGAAGTAATAATTAAAAACGAAACTTCAGAAGAAATTACATCCATAGATAACAATAAGTTATCAATGGATGAACTAATTGCTAGAATTAGTTTGCTGTCAGAAAATGAAAACCCATATTCAGTATCAAAAGAAATAGAAGAAATCAAGTCTATTTTTTACTTTAAACTGAGAGCTGAACAAAAAGAAGACACTCCTAAATCTGAAACTATTGAAGTTTCTGAAAATGGAGAGCCAAATGAGGTGAAGGGAGAAAAAGAAACTCAAAAAAAACTACAACCACTAGAGATCAAATTCAAGCAATCATTTAGTCGTTACAAAAAGATTAAGTTTGACTACCGTAAACAAAGAGAGCTGGAAGAAAGTAAAAACCTTAAAATAAAACAACAAATTATTCTTGATATTGACAAATTAACTCAAGAAGACGAGTCAATGAAAAAGACTTTTGAGCATTTTAGAATTCTACAAGAACAATGGAAAAATACAGGACATGTTCCTCAAAATGAGAACAATAACCTTTGGCAATCATACCATCATCATGTTGAACTATTTTATGATTTTATAAAACTTAACAATGATTTAAGAGACTTAGATTTTAAAAGAAACCTAGAAGCAAAAACTGAAATTATTAAAAAAGCAGAGGATTTATTAAATGAGAAATCATTAAACAATATGCATAATACTTTGCAAGAACTACATGAGCACTGGAAAAATATTGGACCAGTAGAAAGAGAACAAAGAGAAATAATCTGGGAAAAGTTTCAAGAAATAAGCAGAAAACTTAACAAAAAAAGAAATGATTATTTTACTCAGAAGAAAGGGGAAGATGCTAAAAAATTAGAACAAAAAAATGCTATTTGCAAGAAAATAAGTGAATTAACTTATAAAAGCATCACTTCTCATAGTAAATGGCAATCACTTACTAATCAATGCAATGAACTTGAAAAGGAATGGAAGAACATTGGTAGATTAAATAAAGTTGACAATAAAACGGCTTGGAGTAATTTAAGAGGAACATTAAATGATTTCTACAACAAAAAGAATGAGTTTTACAAACAAAAGAAAACAGAAGGAAAAGAAACTTTAAACCTAAAAATTAAAATTGCAGAAAAAGCAGAAGCACTGCAAAACAGCACTGATTGGCAAGGAACAGGAAAAGTTTTAATCAGACTGCAAGAGGAATGGAAAAACTCTGGCTTTACTCCTGCTAGCCAGTCTAACGAAATCTGGAAACGATTCAGGACAGCTTGCGACTCTTTCTTTAATGCCAGAAAAGCGCACTACAAAGAGCTTGATAAAGAAAAAGAAGGTGCTTACAATGAAAAAGCATTGCTTTTAAAAGAAGTTAAAAACTTCAAACCAACTTCTGATTCGAAAAATGACATTAAGCTACTTAAAGAATTAAGTGCAAAATGGAAAAAAATTGGACATGTCCCTAGGGATAAAATGAAGATCAATGATGACTTTTTTTCATCATTAAACTCTCAATTTGAAGCGCTAGGCTTAAGTAAAAAAGTGCTTTCTAACGAACATTACAAAAACAAAATAAGCTCACTTGAAGGGAATGACAAAGCTATTGAAAGAGAGCAACAATTTATTAGAGAAAAAATTGATACTCTAAATAAAGAAATTGCACAATACGAAAACAATATGTCATTCTTTGGGATAGGAAAGGGGACTGAGCCACTAAAAAAACAGGTGGAACAACAAATTGAAAAAGCAAAGGAAGAAATAGAAGATTTAAAAGAAAAACTGCAATTTCTGAGAAAAGCATAAATGAAGTTTAACCTTCAGTCAGAATTTGCACCAACTGGTGATCAGCCAACAGCAATTAAACAACTAGTTGAGGGCTTGAATGATGGAGATGATTTTCAAACTTTACTAGGAGTAACTGGCTCTGGAAAAACATTTACAATAGCAAATGTAATAAAAGAAGTAAATCGACCTACCTTAGTTCTAAGTCATAATAAAACTCTAGCTGCTCAACTTTTCAGTGAATTTAAACAATTTTTTCCTGAAAATGCGGTGGAATATTTTGTTTCCTATTACGATTATTACCAGCCAGAAGCATATATCCCAAGCTCAGGAACCTTTATTGAAAAAGACTTATCTATCAATGAAGAGATTGAAAAATACAGATTAAGCACTACATCTACCCTTTTATCAGGAAGAAAAGATGTTATTATAGTATCTTCAGTTAGTTGCATTTATGGTATCGGGAATCCTGAAGATTTTCATAATGGGATAATTGATTTAAAAGAAGGCGATATTATTAGCAGAGATCAATTTTTACAAAAACTTGTTTCCGCACTTTACAGCAGAACTACTGCTGAATTTACTAGAGGTAACTTTAGAGTAAAAGGAGATACTGTTGATGTATTTTTAGCGCACAATGATATTGCTTACAGAATTCATTTTTTCGGAAATGAAATTGAAGAAATAGAAAGCTTCAATCCTGAGAATGGAAAGATTCTTGATACTTTAAATGAAATTAGGATTTTTCCAGCAAGTATATTTGTCGCATCAAAAGATAAAATACATGCCGCAATTTCCGACATACAAGATGACCTTATAAAACAAGTTGATTATTTCCAAGAAATAGGACTTAGTACAGAAGCAAAAAGATTAGACGAACGAACGAACTTTGACCTAGAAATGATAAAAGAACTAGGGTATTGCTCAGGAATTGAGAATTATTCACGTTATTTTGATGGTAGAAATGAAGGGAGCAGACCATTCTGTTTATTAGATTATTTCCCTGATAATTTCCTTACAGTAATTGATGAAAGCCATGTTACTCTTCCGCAAGTAAGAGCAATGTTTGGTGGAGATAGATCCAGAAAAAACAACCTAGTAGAACACGGGTTCAGGCTTCCTGCAGCAATGGACAATAGACCTTTAAAATTTGAGGAGTTTGAGATGATTAACCATCAAACAATTTATGTTAGTGCAACTCCAGCAGATTATGAATTAGAAAAATCAGAAGGAATAATTGCAGAACAAGTTATTCGTCCAACCGGACTATTAGATCCAGTGATTGATGTAAGACCTAGTAAAAATCAAATTGATGATTTACTAGAGGAAATAAGAATTAGAATTGATAAAAAAGAAAGAGTATTAGTAACTACTCTTACTAAAAGAATGGCTGAAGAATTCAGTAAATACTTGACAAAATTCAATATTAATTGCAGATATATTCACTCAGATGTAGATACACTTGAAAGGGTTGAAATTTTGCACCAACTAAAGGAAGGTGTAATTGATGTTTTAATTGGAGTCAATTTACTAAGAGAGGGATTAGATTTACCTCAGGTAAGTTTAGTAGCAATAATGGATGCAGACAAGGAAGGTTTCTTGCGATCAGAAAGAGCACTTACACAAACAGCTGGTAGAGCAGCAAGAAATATTAATGGACTAGTTATAATGTATGCTGATAGAATAACTAACTTTTTTTCAAGCAGAAGACGGCATACGAGATCTCTACGTGACTGGAGTTCAGACGTGTGCTCTTCCGATC
>ENA-ORDR01000352-ORDR01000352.1-marine-metagenome-genome-assembly--contig:-NODE-352-length-23804-cov-4.625321_pt1 | contig 23804 bp, 23 predicted proteins | sample MGYA00240993_ERZ508538 | MGnify/ENA primary metagenome ERZ508538 (study PRJEB26207, sample SAMN05421999) | marine metagenome | isolation source: Monterey Bay, California, USA | place: USA:Monterey Bay... | reverse complement strand
TATTATTAATTACACTTTTACTACCACTTTCAATATTTTCTCAATCTTCATACAACCTATCCCTTTTAGGTACTTATGATAACTACAATACAGAAGGAAATGATATATGGGGCTGGGTTGCTCCCGATGGAAGTGAATATGCTTTAGTTGGTTTAAATGATGGATTTTCTGTAGTTAATGTTACTAATCCTTCTAATCCTACTGAAGAATTTTTTATAAATGATTTAAATTCTACTTGGAGAGATGTTAAAACATTTGGAAATTATGCATATGTTACTACTGAAGCAGATGCTGGTTTATTAATTGTTGACTTATCCGATATGACTGGTAATACTTATTATCATAGAACAGTTTTTAATAGTCCAAACGGTCCTAGTACTGAATTTACAGCTGCTCATAATATTTATATGGACGAAAATGGAGTAGCATATATTTTTGGTGCTTCCTCCAATGCTGGAGGTTCTCCATCTGACGGAGTTATATTTCTTGATGTTGTTACTGATCCAATTAATCCAATTTATTTAGGTGAATGGAGTGATTTTTATGTTCATGATGGCATGGCAAGAGGAGATACTATGTATGTAGGATGTATTTATGAAGGTGATTTGTATGTAGTTGATGTTTCAGACAAAACAAATCCTCAAAATTTAGGAAATGTAACTACACCTAGTGCCTTTACTCATAATGCTTGGGTATCTGACAACGGAGACTTTGTTTTTACTACTGATGAACAATCAGATGCATATATTGGTTCATACGACATATCTGATTTGAATAATATTCAAGAAGTTGATAGAATACAATCTAACCCAGGATCTAATTCTATTCCTCACAATACTCATGTTGACGGTAATTTTATAATTACTTCATATTATAGAGATGGTACAGTTGTTCATGACATTACAAATCCTAACAATTTAATTGAAGTTGCACATTATGATTCATCTCCACTTTCTGGTGATGGATTTCAAGGATGTTGGGGAACATATCCATTCCTTCCTTCCGGTAATATAATTTCTTCTGATATTGATTATGGAAGCATTACTAAAGGGCGTTTATTAGTGTATAGTAGAGACTTTTTACAAGCCTGCTATTTAGAAGGTAATGTATCAGATATTTCTAACTCATTGCCTATTACAAATGCAACTATCGAAATAATAAATCCAAATTTAACTATTCAAACAAATTCAGATTTAGCTGGTAATTATATGAGTGGAATAGCAAATTCTTCATCATATGATATAATTTTCTCTGCACCTGGATATTTATCAGATACAATTAATGCATCTTTTACAAATGGAAATACAACAATAGTTGATGCTCAGCTACAAGCACTTTCTTCAATTAACATAAGTGGAACTGTTGTTGATGTAAATGGTAATGGTATTCCAAATTCTAATGTTTTAATATACAATTCAACATTTGATTTTACTGCTACAACTGACTTAAATGGGAATTTTAATATTAATAGTATTTATGAAGGAAATTATGATGTAATTGCAGGTTCATGGGGCTATGTAACTTCTTGTACTAATGAATATATATCTTCAACTTCAACCAATCAAATTACTTTACAAGTTGGTTATTATGATGATTTCACATTTGATTTTGGCTGGACAGTTAGTGGTGGTGTTACATCACCAAATGACGGTATTTGGCAGAGAGGAAATCCTGAGGGTACTGACTACAATGGAAGTAATTTTAATCCCGAAAATGATATATCTAATGATTGTTATGATTATGCATATGTAACAGGCTTAGAGTCTGGATCATCTGTTGGTGATAGAGATGTTGATGATGCCAATACTATACTTACATCTCCAATTTTTGATCTTTCATCACCACTAAATAATCAGAAATATTATCTTAACTACAATATTTGGTTTAATAATGATTTTCCTAGTTGGGGTGGAGGTACACCTGCTAATGATTCAATTACTGTAAAAATATCAAATGGAGTTTTTGTATCTACATTAGATGTAATAACATCTAACTCTCCTAATCTTGGCCAATGGAATTCAAAATCATTTGATTTAAGCCAATATATATCATTAAACAATACTATGCAGATTATTATTGAAACTGCTGATTGGGACTTTTTAGATGGACATTGGGTTGAAGGTGGTTTTGATAAATTTGAAATAACTTCTCAAGCTCCATCATTAATTTCTAATACTCCAAATACAAAGAAAGAACTCATTAAAGTAGTAGATTTACTTGGAAGAACATCAAATTTTAAAGTTAATTCTTTAATCTTTTATATTTATAATGATGGATCAGTTGACAAAAGAATATTTGTTAAATAATCAATGCTTACAACAAAAAGCTTTATTATAAAAGGGTCTCTTGAAAAAGAAATTTTACTAGATGTAACTTTTAATAATAACAGTTTTAAAAAACAACTGGTTATTTTCTCTCACGGATTCAAAGGATTTAAAGATTGGGGGCCTTTTAATACAATGGCAAAATCTTTTGCTAATGAAAACTTTTTCTTTCTAAAGTTTAATTTTTCTCATAATGGAACTTCTATTGATGATCCTTGTAATTTTAATGATCTTGAATCTTTTGGAAATAATAATTTTTCAATTGAACTTGATGACTTAAATTTAATTATTAATTGGATAATTAATAATGAACATTTTGCTAAAGAGATTGATATAAATAATATTAATTTATTAGGCCACAGTAGAGGAGGAGCTATTAGTATTTTAAAAGCTAGTGAAGACAATAGAATTAATAAGGTTATTTCATGGGCTGCTCCCTCAGATTTTACCAATAGAATGGATGATTCAAAAATATCTCTTTGGAAGGAAAAAGGTGTTGCATATGTTTTTAATTCAAGAACAAATCAAAATATGCCGATGTATTATCAATTTTATGAGGATTGTATAAAAAATAGCAAAAGGATAGATATTAAAATTGCATGTAAAAATCTTAATATTCCTCACCTAGTTGTTCATGGAACTGATGATCCAACTGTATCAATTAGTGATGCACATGATTTTAAAAAATGGAATTCAAATACTGAAATTTTTGAGATTAAAGATGCGAATCATGTCTTTGGAATAATGCATCCTTATTCATTGGATAAGTATCCACAACATTTTCAGTTAACCTTAGATAAAACTTTTAAATTTCTAAAAGCTTAATCTAGCAGAAGCTTGTTCGGAGTAATCTTTATAACTATTATTTCCATATTCATACTTTATTGCACCTGCCATAGCTATCATCGCAGCGTTATCAGTACAATATTCAAATTTTGGAATGTGTACTTCTAAATTTAGTTTTTGACCAAGTAATTGAAGCTGTTTTCTTAAATATGAATTTGCAGAGACTCCTCCAGCAATTGCTATTCTATTAACTTTAGTTTTAATAATTGCTTTTTCTACTTTATCAAGAAGAATTTGTATGATAGAGTGTTGTATAGAAGCACATAAATCATTAAGGTTTTCTTCAATAAATTTTGGATTTGACATTAAAGAAGAATTAATTTTGTTCATTATTGATGTTTTAAGACCACTAAAACTAAAGTCTAAATCTTTTATTTTAGGTTTTCCAAAAGTAAAAGCATTAATATTTCCTGATTTTGAATATTTATCAATTAATGGTCCTCCTGGGTATTCTAAACCTAGAACTTTTGCAGATTTATCAAATGCTTCTCCAGCAGCGTCATCTAATGTTGTACCAATAATCTGCATTTCTGTAAAGCTCTTAACTAAAACAATTTGTGTATGCCCACCAGAAACTGTTAAGCAAATAAATGGGAACTCTGGAGGATTTCTATCTTTCTCATAAATAAAGTGAGCCAAAACATGTGCTTTCATGTGATTTACAGAAACAAGGGGTTTATTTAAGCTAAAAGAGAATGATTTTGCAAATGAACTTCCAACTAAAAGTGATCCTAGTAATCCTGGACCTTTGGTGTAGGCAATAATATCAATTTCTGATTTTTTAACTTTTGCATTTTTAATCGCTGTATCTATAACTGGTATAATATTTTGTTGATGCGCTCTTGATGCTAATTCAGGTACAACTCCGCCATATTCTTTGTGTATAGCTTGGGAAGCAATTATATTAGATAATACTTTAGAACCTTTTAAAACAGCAGCAGATGTATCATCACAAGATGATTCAATTCCTAATACTATTAATTCTTTATTCATTAAGATTTTTAAGAGTATGTCCCATTTTATCTCTTTTGGTTTCAAGATAAAATTTATTATGTTGATTAGATTTAATTTCAATAGGCACACTATCAACCATTTCAATACCATATCCAATTAAACCAACTCTTTTTTTAGGATTATTAGAAAGTAAACGAACTTTACTAACATTCATAGCTCTTAATATTTGTGCACCAACTCCATAATCTCTATGGTCAGCATTAAAACCTAATTCAATATTTGCCTCTACAGTATCTTTTCCTGTTTCTTGAATTTCATATGCTTTTAATTTATTTAGTAAGCCAATTCCTCTTCCTTCTTGATTCATATAAACTAAAATACCTTTACCTTCAGATTCAATCTGTTCCATTGCAGCATGTAATTGTGGTCCACAATCACACCTACATGAACCAAAAATATCTCCTGTGACACAGGAAGAATGAACCCTTACTAGAATATTTTCATCTTTTGTCCATGAGCCTTTATAAATTGCTAGGTGAAGTTGATTATTTGTAATTTGTTTAAACGCTTTTAATTTAAAATCCCCAAAATCAGTAGGTAATTTTACTTCAACTTCTTCAGTGATTAAACTTTCATTTTTAAGTCTATATTCTATTAAATCTTTAATTGTAATGAACTTTAAATTGAATTTTTTAGCAATTTCATATAATTCTTTAGTTCTTGCCATTGAACCATCTTCATTTAATATTTCAACAATTACTCCAGCTGGAGATAATCCAGCAAGTCGAGCTAAATCAACGGCAGCTTCAGTGTGTCCTGCTCTTCTTAATACTCCACCCTGTCTTGCTTTTAATGGAAATATATGACCAGGCTTTCCAAGTTCTTCCTTTTTAGTATTTGGATCAACCAAGGCTTTGATAGTTTTAGATCTATCTGATGCTGATATTCCAGTAGTACATCCATGTCCAATTAAATCAACTGAAATAGTAAAAGGAGTTTCAAATGCAGCAGTATTCCTACCAATCATAAGGTCTAAGTCTAATTCTTCACATCTACTTTCAAGAAGTGGAGCACAAATCAGTCCTTTTCCATGAGTAGCCATAAAGTTTATCATTTCTGGTGTTACTTTATCTGCAGCAGCAATAAAATCACCTTCATTTTCTCTATTTTCATCATCTATAACAATAACAACTTTACCATCCTTTATATCTGATATAGCTTCTTCAATTGTGTTGAATTTCATATTAAAAAATTATTGTGTAAAATTATATATTTCAGATGGAATTAATCTTCTTTTATTGAGATAAATCTTTAAATTTTGGGATACTAGAATTTCTTAACGCAAGTGAAATTAATATCATAGAAATTGGAATAAAAATAAAATTAGAAATCCACATTCCTTCAAAAGGTGAAGCAGATAAATCTTTTGCGGTTTTTTCACCAGTTATACTGATTACATAGTAAACTACAAATAATAAAATCGATACTAAAAGAGGAACACTGAAACCTCCTTTTCTAATTATAGATCCAAGAGGAGCACCAATTAAAAACATGATTATACATGCAAATGCTAAAGAAATTTTTCTGTGCCATTCAATTTTATGCTTTGCAATTATCGTTTTTTTATAATTTAAATCGTCAGCGTTAGATTTACTAACAGATTTTAAAATACGTAATTTATTGATTGCTGTTTCATGTATTCTTTTATTATTTAAATTATTAAGTAAAATAACAGAATCAGATTTAATGCTTACGTCATATTTATAATTTTCAGATACCCTAACTTTGATTAGATTTTGCTTATCAATTAGCTTATTATTTAATGAATCAATAGAGTAGGAGAGTTGTTTATTATTCAACATAGCGTAATGCCCCTTATATAGCATCTCACTATTTTTCATATTAAAACTTGAGAGATCAAATCTTATTAAATCTTTTTGAAAAGATATTTTTCTGTTTATAGATTTCTTTTTTTTATTGTTATTTTCTATTTCTATATAAGAATTTCCATCAAATAGATAAAGCTCCATATATTTCTCATCATCTGTAATTTTCATTTTTCCAGATTTTGCAGAAATAACTTTTTTATTTCCTAGATTTTCTTTGTGATCATATATAAGAATATCATTTAAAACATCATCATCTTTAGAACCAATTTTAATGCTAAATCCATCTATATCATTATAAAAGATTCCTTCCTTGATATTAATAGCAGGCTTTTTCTTTTTAATATCATATAATAAACTACCTCCTTTAAAATTAGCAATAGGCATAACATAATTTGAAAATAAAAAAGATGAAATACTTATTAAGACTATTAAAATAAAAATAGGTTTCATTATAGAGATTAATGAAATTCCTGAAGACTGTAAGGCTGCGAGTTCATAATTTTCACCTAGTTTACCTAAAACCATTACGCTTGATATTAAAACAGCTATAGGAAGAGCTAAAGGAACAAATCTAGCAATTGAATAAATCATTAGTTCACTTACTTGCGATATATCTAATCCTTTTCCTATTAAATCATCAATATATTTCCATAGAAATTGCATTAAAAGAATAAATAGAACAATTAATAATGAAATGATAAAAGGAGCTAGAAAAGATTTAATTAAGTATAAATTTATCTTTTTCAACTAATTTATGAGCCAATAGCCATTTTTAGATTCTGTATTTGTTGTTCCCACAACATAGTTTGTTCTTCTTGATCTTCTTCGTCTTCTGCAAAATCAGTTATAATCAGAGAAACATCGGAAGTCATTTCATCAACTTGAATTTTAAATTCAAAGAAAGATTCTTTTTCTTCATCATCTAACCATTTGAATTGAACGAACTTATTTGATTTTTTCTTTAATATTTTCGCAGACTGATCACTATCATCCCAAAAGAAAGTAAATACATTATTTTTTAAGTTTACATTATCTGCAAACCATTCAGCAAGACCACTTGGTGTTGATAGTCTTTTATATAAAACATTAACAGATGAATTTATTGGTATCTCTATTGAGTATTTAATTAAATCTGACATATCTTTTATAAGTTTGTAAAAAATCAATACAAAGATAAGATTAATATGTCATTAGAGCAATCTTTAATAAAGCAAGGTAGTTTTTTATTTAAATATCGTGGTCAATTTCCAATACTCCTATTTTTATTATCAATTCCATTTATTTATTTATCTTCTTTTTCAACTTTTAATGAAAAATCAATTTTAATTTTTAATTCTATTGCTGGTTTTATTACTGTTTTAGGATTTTTAATTCGATTCTATACAATTGGTACAACTCCAAAGAATACTAGCGGCAGAAATACAAAAAAGCAGATTGCTGATACTTTAAATACCTTAGGTATATATTCTATTGTAAGACATCCTCTTTATTTAGGTAATTATTTGATATGGCTAGGGATTGCAATCTATTCCTATAATATTGAATTTATTATTTTGATGTCATTACTTTTCTGGATATACTATGAAAGAATAATGCTAACTGAAGAAGAATTTCTAAAATCTAAATTTCAACAAGTCTTTTTAGATTGGTCAAATAGCGTTCCGGCATTTTTTCCTAGAAAACTAATACTTAAAAAAGGTCATATTTCATTCTCAATTATTTCTGTATTAAGAAGAGAGTATTCAAGTGTTCTTTCTTCTATTATTGGGTTTCTATTTATTGATATTATTAGAAATTTTTTTATTCTTAATACTTTCTATATAACACCTTTATTATTAAAGATTTCAATATTCTTAATTGTTATAATCTTAATATTAAGAACTCTCAAACATCATACATCCATATTAATTGAGGAAGGACGTTCATAAAGTTTAAATTCATTTCTATAAAATAAGTTAAAGTATTATATTTGGCGCCTAATTTGGCGTGGTAGCTCAGTTGGTTAGAGCGCAGGATTCATAACCCTGAGGTCGGGAGTTCAAGTCTCCCTCACGCTACTAATAAAAGACCTTTAAATAAGAGGTCTTTTTTTTATTTCTCTTTATTATTTATAATAAATTTGTAAAATACAAAATATGATTATGATAGATTTAACTCTAACTCCTGTACATAAAGCACTTAATGCAAAAATGGTTGATTATGCTGGATTTAATATGCCTGTACAATATGAAGGAGTAATTGCAGAACATTTAGCAGTCAGAAATAATGTTGGAGTATTTGATGTATCTCATATGGGAGAAATATTCATTTCTGGAGATGGTGCAGACAAATTCTTACAATACATAACATCAAATGATGTTTCAAAACTTTATAATGGAAAAGTGCAGTACTCTTGCCTTCCTAATAATAATGGTATTGTTGATGATATTTTAGTATATAAAATTGATATAAACTCTTATTTACTTGTTGTAAATGCCTCTAATATAGAAAAAGATCTTGATTGGTTAAATACAAATAATTCTTTTGGATGTAATATTGATAATAAATCTAATGATTACTCTTTGCTTGCAGTTCAAGGTCCTAAATCACTTGAGTTATTAAATAAATTATCTAATGAAGCATTAAATGAAATAGAGTATTATAACTTTATAATTGGTAATGTCTCGGGAATAGATAATATAATAATATCTAGAACTGGATATACAGGAGAGTTAGGATTTGAATTATATGTGAAAAATGAAAATGCATTAGATTTATGGAATTCATTATTTTCTTTAGATATTGATTTAAAACCAATTGGTCTAGCTGCAAGAAATACATTAAGATTAGAAAAAGGATTTTGTCTGTATGGAAACGATATTGATGATAATACTTCTCCTTTAGAAGCAAATTTAGGTTGGATAACAAAATTAAATACTGAGTTTATAAATTCTGAATTTTTAATTAATCAAAAATCTTCGGGTCTCGAAAGAAAATTAGTTGGTTTTGAGGTGTTAGATAGGGGTATAGCTAGAAACGGATATGAAGTTTATTCTACTAACAATAACAGAATAGGAATTGTCACTTCTGGTTCTATGTCACCATCATTAAATAAAGCAATTGGTATGGCTTATATTGATATAAAACACATAAATATTGGAAATGAGATACTCATTAAGGTTAGAAATAAATTCTTGAATTCAAGAATTATTGAGACACCATTTTTATAGCATATGTTAGTAAACAGAAATATAAATGTCTGTCTAGTTTCTGATCTATTTGAAAATTATCCACTTTCTGAAAATACTATTGTAGTTGTTGTTGATTTACTAAGAGCAACAACAGTAATATCTACTGCTTTTAATTTTGGTGTAAAAGAAATTATACCTGTTTCTTCATTAGAAATAGCAAAAAGGTATCTAGATAAGCAAAACTATATTGTTGCAGCTGAAAGAAATGCTATGCCAATTGAAGGTTTTGATTATGGAAATTCCCCATTTCAATATATGAATAATGAAATTTTAGATAAAACTCTAGTTTTAACAACAACAAATGGAACTAAAGCTATAAATATAGCTAGTGAGTATGAAGTTATTACATCCTGTTTTATTAATATTGACGCTGTTGAAGATTTGTTGTTAAACTCAAAAAAGGATGTCCTAATTCTTTGTTCTGGATGGAAAGGAGTATTTAATTTAGAAGACACTATTTTTTCTGGTTGTCTTGCTAATAAATTGATTTCCTCTAAAAAATTTAATGTTAACTGTGATTCAACTCTAGCTGCATTAAATTTATATAATCTAGCTAAACATGATTATTTTAGTTTTCTTTCAAACTCTGCTCATAGAAAAAGGTTGAAATCTTTAAATATTGAAAAGGATACTGAATTTTGCTTAAATCCAGATTTTAAATCTAATATCATACCTACATTAATAAATGGAAAGCTAGTTGCTAGATAAATCTAATTTAGCATTACAGGCATTACAAGCATAAGAGTATCTTCGTTCTCATCTTGTCCATCAAGAGGTAATATAATACCAGCTCTATTGGGAGCACTCATCTCTAAACATATTTGATCCGATCCTATATTATTAAGCATATCAATAACAAATCTTGAGTTAAATCCAATTTCAATATCTTCTCCCTCATAACTACATGTTAATCTCTCTTCTGCTTTATTAGCAAAATCAAGGTCTTCAGAAGTGATTTGAAGCTGGCTTCCAGCTACTTTCAGTCTAATTTGATGTGTAGTCTTACTAGCGTAGATTGAAACTCTTTTAATTGAATTTAATAGCTCTTGTTTATCAATGACTAGCTTATTAGGATTATCTTTTGGAATAACAGCATCATAATTTGGATATTTTCCATCAATTAAACGACAGATAAGAGTAATATTTTCTAAAGAAAACTTAACATTGGTTTCATTGTAATCTATATTTATGTCAGATTCTGAATCAATATTATTTTTTAATAATGAAAGTGGTTTCTTAGGAAGAATAAATGATGAACTTGAATTAGAGTTTATATTAGATCTAGTATGTTTTACAAGTTTGTGAGCATCAGTAGCTACAAAAGTAATTTGCTCCTCACTAAGTTCACAAAAAACTCCAGACATAACAGGTCTTAATTCATCATTTCCACTAGCAAAAAGTGTTTTATTGATAGCATTTAAAAGTACCGAAGAATTTAAATTAAAGTTTGAAGAACTTGTAAGCTCAGGTACTCTAGGAAATTCTTTAGCATCTTGACCTGCAAGCTTATAATTACCATTTTCTGAACTAATTTCTATTCCTTTTGTTTCTTCATCAACTAAAAATGTAAGAGGTTGATTTGAAAATGTTTTTAATGTATCAATTATAATTTTAGACGGTATTGTAATTTGTCCATTTGATGAAGATTCAGTTGTAATCTTTGAAATCATTGTTGTTTCAAGATCAGATGCAATAATTTGAATATTACCATCTTGAATTTCAAATAAGAAATTATCTAATATAGGAAGAGTATTACTTGAACTAATAACTCCATTTAACTTTTGAAGCTCCTTTAAAAGTGTTGAACTGTTTACAATAAATTTCATATTTCTTTAGTTAATTAAATATTTTCAAATATAAATTTTTCATTAAAATATCTTATATAATTATCCCTCTAAATCTTCAATAGATATAAACACTTTGTTAAAAACATATTTCTGAATTAGCATATATTCACCATTATTTAAAACAGCATACATTCTTTCAACATTAGGTTCTGATTGATTACTATTATTATTTTTCTTTGAAAAAGAAAAAACATCTAACACTTCAATCTTATCATTATGCTTTATTATTAGTTGATAAAGTTGCTTTTCATTTGATAAATCTATATTAAATCCTTTAAATTTCTCACATTCTATATTTGAAAAATTATTAAAGTATTCAGTGATCTTATTTAGATCATATTTTAAAGAATTATTTTTATTATCAATTAATGCAAGAGGGTTGCTTTTGATTACAAATGAATTATTTATATCTTCATAGTTTAATAATGAAATTTCATTTATATCTTCAGAAAGAATTTTAAAAATATTATTATTTCTCCAACTTGTTGGATCAATTTCATAACCTTGAATTCCAAATCTAGGTGATAAAAACCCATTAAAACCAGGAATATGAACAATATATGGGTTATCAGCATCTTCCTTCAGCATATAGGTTCCAAGATGATCTTTTGTAGAGCCTCCAACAGTAAATGAAGTAATTTTATTATTATGATATATTTCAACTTTAACTCCAGTACTTGCAAGTTGTCTGATAACATTGTTATAGGAAGTATTAGAAACAGGCCTTTGAATTTGCATAGATCCAACAGTATTTAATAATGTTTCAATAGCATCTTTTCTAACTTCAAATTGATTATTTATTATCCAAGTATTACTATTTTTTTCTAGAACTATATTATTACCCTTTCTATCACTTAAAAACACTTTGTTTATTGAAGATATATTTTCAATAGAGAAATTCTTTTCATATTCTTTTTTAACGTTTTTGTTATAATCAACTAACAGAAATATAAATGAAAAAGATATTACGAAAGTAACTAAAGCAATAATAATTTTCTTACTCATATTTAGGTTTTATATTAAATTGAATAGTAAGAATTATTAAAAAGAATAAAATGACAGGTAAGAATATATTTAGTATCATTATCAAACTATTATAATTATTTATTAGATCCATATTCAATAATCTAATTTTTAAGGATTTGGATCTTAAGTTTATTAAACCATCATTATCACTTAAATATTGTACAGCATTTAAAATAAATTTTTTGTTTCCATCATATGTATAATTAATATACTTATCATAACCTAATGGTAGTGGAAAACCTTTACTAGAAATATCATTCCTTATAATATCACCATCTGATATTACTATTATTTCAGTTGAATCGCTAAACTCTCTAAAATTAATGTTTTTATCCTTTGGAGTTATTCTGTCTTTAAAAACTGAAGTAAAGCTTCCTGAAAGCAATACAGCTATTGGAATATTTTTTTTATTAAATGTATTAGTAGGTAATTGATTCTCTAAAATTGATAAACTAATTTTTGTTGGTGTTTGAATAATTCTAGACTTATCAGAACTTGATAATAAAATAGTTTTCTGAATATTATTTTTTATAGTATCAATTGAACTCACAAAATTTGTAGAGATAGCATCAATATTTTTTGATATTATATTTTCATTTCCAGCGATTAATGGAAAATATGGCCATTTAAAAAATTCTTGTATAGGTCTATTATTACTGTATCCAGTAATTATAGGTATTTCAGTTGACCTGATATCCTGAATAAGATCTGAATTAATTCTAAGACCATATTTAAATAATTGATCATCTAAATTTAACGTTTGTTTTGAACTAATAAAAAAACCTTCTTTGTTATTTAAACTATCTAAATTAGCATTAACTCCATCAGTAACTAAAAGAATTTTCCCACCATTCATTATATATTGATCTAATAAAAACTTGTCTAATTTGTTAAATGGAACTGTAGGAGAGGCAATTATCGCAACATCATATCTATTTAGTCTGTTTAATTGATTGGATATCAAAGGTTCATTTTTAATACTATCATACTCAAATTCTTTTAGATTAAATCTTTCTACATTATAATAGTAATTTAAATTATTGTTATCTCCATTAACAGAGTTAGTAAGATCATATAATTCATTTTCAGTCAATTCACCATTACCTTCTAGTATTGCAATATTTGCCTTCTTATTATTTAACATTTTATTGAATGTAGAAATAAATTGAAATTCAATATTTTCAATAGAACTATTTATATTACTTTGAGGAGAAACCGAAAAGTTGTTTTCTAAAATATTAACACATTCTCTTTTGTCTTTAAAGTATATGATGGCACCTGGAAATATTATTTTCTTTGATGTTTCATTAGTTTTTTTAATGGTTAAATCTGTTGGGTATAGCCCTTGATCCTGTAATTGTTTGAATAAATTTTCCTTTTGCTCTAAATCATCAATATTTGGATCAATAAACTCAATATCAATAAGATTATTTTCTTTCTTACAACTAACAAGGAAATCATTAATTGAATTACTTAATAATTCAAATCCTGCAGGCAGATCGCCTTCCAAATATACTTTTATGCTTAGATTATCATTAATATCATTTAGAATGTTTTTACTCTCATTTGAAAGAGTATATCTCTTATCTTCAGTAAGATCGATATTAAATGAAAAGTGATTAGAAATAATATTAATAATAAATATTAATGCTATGCTGAAATAAAAAGTATTTTTTCTATTCATAATTATAACTTCTTACTAATTATATTTTCACTAGACAAGATAAATAGATATGTAATTGAAATAAAATAAACAATATCTCTAAAGCTGATAAGACCTTTACTTAAAAGTTCGTAATAATGAAACATTCCAATTTTTTGAATAATCAAAGAAATAGAACCATTCTCAAACAATTGACTAAATAAATCAAATCCATAAAAAGAAATTAGACTTAATAGAACAGAAAATATGTATGCATTTAGCTGATTCTTTGTCATTGAGGAACAAAAAATAGAAATAGATACCAATGCACTACATAATAGTAAAAGTCCCAAGTATGAGCCTATTATTGATCCAAGATCAAGATTTCCTACTTCTTCACCTAAAAAATAAATTGTAATTGGATATATTACAGTAGGAATTACTGATATTATTATCAAAAAGTATACAGCAAAAAATTTACCTAATACCAATTTTAATGTTGAAAGAGGTTTACTAAGTAAAATATCAATCGTTTCATTTTTTAACTCTTCTGAAAATGAACCCATAGAAATAGCTGGAATATATAAAAGAAATATTATAGGGGAGAGCTTAAAAAAAGTATCAAGGTTAGCATAGCCACCTTCTAATATATTTAAATTAAATAAATTACTAAAAAGTATTAAACCGTATATAAATAGTAAAATACATATTGTTAAAATACCAAGTTTATTCTTTGTAAATAATAATAGCTCTTTTTTGATTATTGGAATCATTTAAATTCTATTCTTATTGTATCGTAAAATTTTAAACCAAGTAAATTATTTGCATTTCCTTGGTTAATTGAAATTTGTAAATAATTATTACTATTAAAGATAGCAAGTTTTTCAGCAACTTCAACTTCTTTATACTTGGTTGATATAGTTTTTATTTCTTCATCCTCTCTTCCAAATAATATAGAGAATTTCCTGCTTCTTCTGATATTTTCAAATGTCTTAAGATCTATATTAGTTATTGCATTACCATAATCATCAATATATGTTATAATCCCCTTTATAATATTTGATTCAATTACTGGTTTTAGCAAGTTTTTTTTGATAGTGAAGTCTGATATTTCCTTACCAATAAGCTCTAATGTACCACCTCTTGCAATATGACAGGCAGCTGTAACGAAAATATCTCTTGAAGCAAATGTTAGATAATCTGTTTTTTGATTGATATTTAATGAAACGATCTTCTCTGGCTTAAAATCATCTAATAATATAGAAAAAAAACCATTGTCAGCTCCAACAAAATAGTGACCGTGAGCATATACAGCAACATGATCATTATTAACAGAAAGCTCATCATCAATCCCAATTAAATGTATTGTATTTAAGGGGAAGTTTTTGAAGCAATTTTTTAATATTAAAGCACCTTCCAAAATATTAAATTTTCTAATATCATGAGTAATATCTATAACATCTAAATCTTTATCTTGATTATAAATTGCTGCTTTTAAAGAGGCTAAATAATGATCTTTAGTTCCTAAGTCTGTGGTTAATGTTAATAATGGCATTAATTAATAAAAATCAGTTGTAGATATTGATTAAAAATTGTTATTTCGTAATTCAAAATTAATAAGAAATAGATGAATGAAATAGGTAATGACTGAGAAATTAATAACAATAAAAGATACAGATATTAATAAAATTCTTGGTTCAAACAATGCTAAGTTTAATAAAATTAAAACCTATTTCCCTCAAGTTAAACTCATCTCTCGTGGTGATCAAGTAAAAATTATAGGAAGTAAGAAGGAAATTTCATTATTTGAATTAAAGTTCAATATGTTTATTTCCCATATAAATAAATTTAATTCTCTCACGTATAATCAAATAGAAAGAATAATAGAAGGTGATCAGGATGTTATTAATTATGATGGTGATGCTATTCTTCATGGAAAAAATGGTAAGGTTATTAAAGCAAGAACTTATAACCAAAGAAAAATGGTTTCTGAAATTGATAATAATGATGTTGTTTTTGCAATTGGACCTGCAGGTACTGGTAAAACATATACCTCTGTTGCACTTGCTGTAAAGTACTTGAAAGAAAAGAAAGTAAAGAGAATAATTTTAATTAGACCAGCGATTGAAGTTGGTGAGAATCTTGGTTTTCTGCCAGGAGATTTAAAAGAGAAATTAGACCCATATATGCAACCTATTTATGATGCGCTTTTTGATATGATTCCCATTAACAAACTAAATGATTATTTAGAAGATGGAACTATCCAAATTTCTCCATTAGCTTTTATGCGAGGTCGTACTCTTGATAAGGCATTTGTAATTTTGGACGAAGGCCAAAACACTACAATTCACCAGATGAAAATGTTTTTAACTAGAATGGGGCAGTCTGCAAAATTTATTATCACAGGAGATGAAACCCAAATTGATCTACCATCTAAACAAAAATCAGGACTAGTTCACGCGAAAACAATATTAGATAATATTAAAAACATTAGTTTTATCAACCTTGATGAGAAAGATATCGTAAGACACAAATTAGTAAAACAAATTATTAACGCCTACAAATAAAAAAAATGAATACAATTCTTAAAACAAATTTTAATTTTCCAAATCAAACTAATTTATATACTGGTAAAGTTAGAGATGTCTACACAATTGATAATGATTTATTAGTTATGATTGCCTCTGATAGAATTTCTGCATTTGATCATGTACTTCCTGAGGGCATTCCTTACAAAGGTCAGGTTTTAAGTCAAATTGCTGCAAAATTTTTAGATGCTACATCTGATATTGTTCCTAATTGGATGCAGTCCACACCTGATCCAAGTGTTACAGTAGGAAAAAGATGTGAGCCTTTTAAAATTGAAATGGTTATTAGAGGATATTTAACTGGTCATGCATGGAGAGAGTATAAATCTGGAAAGAGATTACTTTGTGGGGTATCAATGCCAGAAGATATGGTTGAAAATCAAAGATTTCCTTCTCCAATCATTACACCAACAACTAAAGAAGATGTTGGCCATGACGAAGATATCTCTAGAGAAGATATATTAAAATATAATATTATCTCTGAAGAAGATTATATTAAACTTGAAGAATATACCTACGCATTATTTGAAAGAGGAACGCAAATGGCAAAAGAAAAAGGACTAATTCTTGTTGATACTAAATATGAATTTGGTAAAGACAAAAATGGTGAAATTACTTTAATTGATGAAATTCATACACCAGACTCATCAAGATATTTTTATTTAGAAGGATATGAAGATAGAGTAGCAAATAATCTTCCACAAAAACAACTTTCAAAAGAATTTGTTAGACAATGGTTAATAGAAAATGGATTTCAAGGAAAAGATGGTCAGTCAATTCCAGAAATGAGTGAGGAATACTGCAATGAGGTATCTGAGAGATATATTGAACTATTTGAATTAATTACTGGAGATAAATTTGTAAAAGAAGATGTTTCTGATGTAATTAATAGAGTAGAAAATAATATAATGGACTACTTAAAATAGTTTTGTTTTCTCATTTAAATCTTTACTTAGATAATACGCTTTTTTTAGTTTTTTGTTTTGCCTGTTTTTTTCTCTTAATTCAGATTATATATAATTTGTATTTTTTTAGGAAAATTATTGTTTTTAAACATAAAAAATCTGATTATAAACCCAATATTTCTGTTATTATTTGTGCAAAAAATGAGTTTTTTAATTTAAAGAATAATTTACCTACTTTTCTAACTCAGAACTATATTAATTATGAAGTTGTAGTAGTAAATGATCAATCAAATGATAGAACTAGTGAATTATTAAATGAATTCAAAAAAACATATTCTAGATTAACAGTAGTTGAAATAAATGAAAATGTGAATCATGTTGTTGGAAAGAAATTTGCTCTTACCTTAGGAATTAAAACTGCTAAATATGAAAATTTATTACTAACAGATGCAGATTGTTATGTCACAACAAATAATTGGATTTCTTCTATGGCTCAAAATTTTAATCATTCTGATATAATTCTTGGATATGGGAGTTATAAAAAGGAGAAAGGTCTATTAAATAAATTAATAAGATTTGATACTTACAATGTCGCTATTCAATACATGTCTTATGCATTAAATAATCTGACTTATATGGGTGTAGGAAGGAATTTATCTTACAGAAAATCTTTATTTTTTAATAATAAGGGATTTGCTAATCATTTACATATTGCATCTGGAGATGATGATTTGTTTATTAGAGAGGTTGCTGAAAATAATAATGTAAGTATTGAGTTGTCTTCAGATTCACATACTGTATCATTTGCTAAAAAAACATGGAAAGAATGGTTCCATCAAAAAAATCGTCATCTAACTACATCTCCTATGTATGATAGAAAAATTCAATATTTATTATCACTATTACCTTTTTCACAAGTGCTTTTTATAGCTTCATTAGTTTTTTTAATTTATTATGAAGTTTCATATGTTTATTGGGGATCATTGATTGTTATTAAACTATTTTTAGGATATCTAATAAACTATCCACTTATGAAAAGATTTAATGTTAAAGACCTTTATTTATTACAACCATTTTATGAACTATTTCACCTTTTTTTCTACGGAATACTTTTTTTATTTAGTATTAATACTTCTAATAATAAATGGAAATCATAATTTATGGATATAATTTTAAAATATTTTCCGGAAATTTCTTTAGAAAAAATTGAGAAACTCAAGCAATTAGAAGATCTTTATATTTATTGGAATCAAAGAATAAATGTTGTTTCTAGAAAGAACATAAATGAGCTTTATATAAATCATGTATTACACTCTCTTGCGATTGCAAAAATTATTAACTTTAAGAATAAGACCAATATATTAGATGTAGGTACTGGAGGTGGATTTCCTGGTATTCCATTAGCAATTCTTTTTCCTGATTGTAATTTTACATTGGTTGATAGTATTGCTAAGAAAATTCATGTTGTTGATGCTATTGTTGATAATTTAGAACTTGATAACATTAGTACTAGCGTTTCTAGAGTTGAATCATTAAACACAAAACACGACTTTATTGTCTCACGAGCTGTTACCAATATGTCAAAATTTCTAAATTTAACAAAAGGTAGAATTATTAAAGGAGGACATAATTCATTAAGTAACGGTATTATATATCTTAAAGGTGGGGATCTTTCTGAAGAATTAAAAGAAATAAAAAATCAGATATATAATATTTCAGATTATTTTGAAGAAGACTTTTTTGAGACTAAGAAGATTGTATACGTAGCAATTTAAATCTTTTCACAGAAATAAACCTTTTCATTTTTTGGTAGGGCATACCTTTCTACAAGCTTAGGGTCTATTTCATTTATATAATCGCTCTCAGTAACCTTAAAACCTGCTTTAGAGAGTCTATCTCCATAGTCACGACCAAATAGTCTTAGATGATCACTTTGCCAATATAGTTTTTCTCTTTCCTCAGGATCAGTAACAGACTTATCTTCAATAGTAAGAGGGTTATTGTTATCTATAGGGACTTGAAAAATTCCCCATCCACCAGGTTTCATTACTCTATAAAATTCTCTCATTACTTTATTAGAATCATCCACATGCTCAAGTACATGATTACAAATAACGACATCAAAAGAATTCTCCTTAAAAGGAATATCATGAACATCCATTTTTACATCTGCCCAAGGAGAAATTAAATCACCTGTAGTATAATCAATATTTTTCATTCCCTTAAATATTTTTATGAAGCAATATTCAGGAGCAATATGTAGAAACTTTAATTTCTCTGAAAAGAAGTTAGTTCTATCTTTTAAAAATAACCACATTAATCTATGCCTTTCAAGACTAAGACTATCTGGAGCAATAGCATTTTCTCTAGGCTTTAATCTACCATAGGGTAGAAGTTTTCTATAAGTCTTACCGTTTATTGGATCTTCAAATTTGTTTCCTCTTAAAAAAAGAGAAAAAATTCTTAAGAAAAAATGGCTTACATGTTGAAGATAATGTCTTGGGATAATTCTTGTTGCTAGAGAGATAATAAGCTTCATATGTCTATTTTAGGTTAAAATATTTTGATAATCCCATTTTAATTAACATCTTCTTTTCAAATTGCCAAAAGAATTTAAACTGACCAAATAGAAAGCCAATAATTAATATTAACACTTGATATACTGGGAAGACAATAATAAGTCTAAGTGGAGTAAAAATCCAAGGATTAACAGAGTCTTTAGATAAGCCTATAAATTGTAAAATTGGATCACTTACAACTAGAGATAATGATCCTGTAATAGCAAAAACTATAAGTATCAATATAATTTGAATATTACTTTGAATACCCCATTTAGTTTTTAAATTATTAAACCATTTCATACTACAAAAATATATAATTAATTAGTTATTTTTTAATTTAAAAGCTGCTAATAAACTACTAAACCCAACAATAAAAGCTAATACATAAAATACGAGTGATAAATCAGAAGAATCGCTAATATAACCTAGAATTGGAGCTATTACAGCAAATGATATTCTAATAACAAAACTTCTTAAAGAAAGTACCGTTGCTCTTCTTTCTGATGTAGAATTGATATTAATTAGATTTCTCAGCTTGGGAGTAATAATACCCCTTAATAGATATATTAAAATAATAAATATTAAACCAAAATAAGAAATATTAAAGCCTAATAACACAAGTGAGGTAATCATAATTAATGATATGTATATCAATAAGTTATGATTATTAAATAAATATGAATAATAGGATGTTATTCCTGCTGTAAAATTTAAAAAAGCCCAAATAATACCATAGTATATAATTGGGGTATCAATTTCCATTAAAAATGGCTGAACAAACCATGCAATTGATAATGTTGCTATCCCCATTGATGAAGAATATACTATATACCATCTTAATTTTCTTTGATAAATAAAAGTATCTTTTACTACTGTAATTATTGAACTGAAGCTTTTGGCAAGTTTATAGGAACTTTTTGGCTCAACTAGAGTCATTGCTATTGGAATACTTAGAAACATTACAATTGTTTGAATGTATACTGGCATATTTATTGATGTCATAGCCAAAAAACCTCCTAATACTCCAGCAATTCCCTCAGAAAAGTTACCAATTGCATAAGTTCTTCCTTCAATTTTTGTGTATTCTTTATCTTCTTTAATTTCTAATAATGTATCGTACAAAATAGCACTATCAGCCCCTGATATTAAGCTTCCACCAATCCCCAGTAGTATTTCAGCAAAAAGGAATTCATTAAATCCTGAAAAAAATGAGAATATTACATAACCAAGAAATAAAAATATAGAACCAATTACTAAAGAATTTTTTCTTCCATATATATCAGCAAAAAATCCAGATGGTATTTCAAACAAAGCAACAAATAGGGAATAGGTTCCTTGAAGAATCATAATTTGAGTTAAAGACAAACCTTTAGATTCAAAAAATAAAACAATAATTGGCATTACTATCATAAACCATTTTACAGCTTTTAAAAGATATAACTTTATGATATTATTCTTAAGATTCATTAGGATCTTGGATGGAATTGCATGATATTACTTCTAAGATAATCTCTATCTAAATGGGTATATATTTCCGTTGTAGTAATACTCTCATGTCCAAGCATCTCTTGAACAGCTCTAAGATCTGCTCCTCCTTCTATTAAATGAGTTGCAAATGAATGTCTAAATGTATGAGGACTTACTTTCTTTTTTATTCCAACTTTATCTACTATTCTTTTTATGAGTGTAAAGATCATAACTCTTGAAAGCTTACTTCCTCTATTGTTTAGAAATACAAAATCCTCATGATTTTTTGAAATTTTTTGATGAATCCGAACCTCATTAACATATATTGAAATATATTTTAAAGCATTAGATCCAATAGGAGTGAGGCGTTCTTTATCGCCTTTTCCAATTACTTTTATATAGCCTTCCTTAAAATTTATATTACTAATTTTTAAGTTTATTAATTCTGTAACTCTTAGCCCACAGCTGTAAAGCGTTTCAAGAATTGCTCTGTTTCTCTCGCCCTGTTTATTACTTAAATCTATTGAAGAAATAATTAATTCAATTTCATCAACGCTAAGAACTTCAGGTAATTTTAATCCAATTTTTGGATTCTCAATTAACATAGTAGGATCATTAGTTATATAATCTTCTATAATTAGATATTTAAAAAATGCTTTTACACCAGAGATTATTCTTGCCTGAGATCGAGCAGAAATATTTTTAGAATTTAAATCAGCAATAAACTCTCTTATTTCATTCACTGAGATATTTAGTTCATTAACTTTTATTTTAGAGCTGAAATCAGCTAATTTTCTAATATCTCTAATATAGGCATTGACAGAATTATCAGCTAGTGAACGTTCTACTTTTAAATAATATTTAAACTCCTTTATAGAATTCTCCCAACTCATTTTTTTAAATTTGTCTAATGAATGTTATAATTATCAATGGTCCAAATTTAAATTTATTAGGCAAAAGAGAAGTATCAATATATGGGAATATTTCTTTTGATGATTACATGAAAAATTTAAAGGATAAGTTTACTAGTATTAATCTTTCTTATTTTCAGTCAAATGTAGAAGGAGAGATTATTAATAAACTGCATGAAACTGGTTTCTCTTACGATTGTATTTTATTAAATGCTGGTGGCTACACTCATACATCAGTGGCTATTGCAGATGCAATTTCCTCCATTAATTCGGATGTAATTGAAATACATATATCTAATATTTATTCTAGAGAAGAGTATAGAAAAAGATCTCTTTTGTCAGAGAAATGTAAAGCAGTTATATGTGGCTTTGGATTAGATTCTTATCGTTTAGCATTAGAATCTCTATAGTTCAGAAAATTTTGTTTTTCCTTCAAAATAGTATTTTACTAAAATACTAAAACCCATCTTGCCAAATAAATTAGTTTTAGCTGTATTTTTCTGTCGTTTAAATAACAATCTAGGTATTGATACATAAAAAACTAAATGAGCTCTTAAAACAGCTAATAGATGCATGAAACCATTCTTTTTCTTTAGAAGAGTTACCGCAGCAATACCATCTAAGGGTAATCTAAAATACAAAGTGATTAAAAGAGATAAGAAATTGAGATTTTTAGTAAGCATGAATAAATTATTTCTGAAGTTTAAATATGTTTTAAAAGGAGAAGAATCATTTAAAGTTCCACCTCCAACATGATAAACTACAGAATGAGGATGTACCATTACCTGATGCCCTTTAATTTTTAATCTCCAACATAAATCAATTTCCTCCTGATGAGCAAAAAAGTCATTATCAAAACCATTTACTTCATTAAAATGTTCGGCGCGAACAAAAAGACATGCTCCGCTAGCCCAGAATATTTCTTTGACATCATCATATTGATTATTATCAGATTCTATTGAATCAAATATCCTTCCTCTTGTGAATGGATATCCAAGATTATCTATATATCCACCACTTGCTCCAGCATATTCAAAACTATCTTTATTATTATAATCTAGTATTTTGGGTTGACAAGCAGAAATATTAGAATTTTCTTCCATTAAATTAATAATAGGTTCTATCCAATTATCTGTGACCTCAATATCTGAATTAAGCAAAACGAAATATTTTTCCTTTAAATCTTTTAATGCATCATTATATCCTTTGGCATACCCCTCATTTAATTGATTTTGAATAATCTTTACAGCAGGAAAATTGTCTTCTATAAAGTTAACGGAACTATCTGTAGATGCATTATCTGCTATATAGATATTAGCCATTGAACTCTTTTCTATAACAGTTGGAAGAAATTTCTCTAACCATTTCTGTCCATTCCAATTCAGAATGACTACCGCTATATCTTTTTTGTGTGCTTCCATCTATTGTGTGACCAAAGATAATTATTTGGTTCTTCTTTTATTTTTTCTTCTAAACGTTTAAAAAACTTATTTGTTATGTCCCCAGGATTTGATGTTTTAGGATTTTCATCAATTAATTCAAAGGAAATAGCATAATAACCATCTTTTATTTTCTTCATATTACAAAATAAAACAGGAAAATTCATTTTTCTAG
>ENA-ORDR01000350-ORDR01000350.1-marine-metagenome-genome-assembly--contig:-NODE-350-length-23878-cov-8.024285_pt1 | contig 23878 bp, 19 predicted proteins | sample MGYA00240993_ERZ508538 | MGnify/ENA primary metagenome ERZ508538 (study PRJEB26207, sample SAMN05421999) | marine metagenome | isolation source: Monterey Bay, California, USA | place: USA:Monterey Bay... | reverse complement strand
TCATCCGCTTAAATTATCATTATGCGAGATTGAATACTCATCCAAAAACCAACTGTTAACGATAAATCTTAAACTATTTCTTACTGATGTTAATGAAGCGATCACTTTTGATCCTGATAGTAAGAAACTTGCGTTTTGCCAACCGAATGAATCGAAAGAAGCGAATAAATTATTACTTAATTATTTAAATCAATTTTTTCATGTAAAAGCTAATAGTAATTTGGTGCATCTTAAAATTAAAGATAAAAGTCTAAAAGGTGAAGGTGACAACACTTCTCTTTGGATAAGTTTTGAATATATTCAGCGTGCGCCTTTGAAATCTATTGAAATTAAAAATGCAGTTTTTACCGACCTCTTTTTTGATCAGAACAACATTGTATATGTTCATGTTGACAAAAAATCAAAAAGTTTGATGCTCGACAAAAAGAAATCTATTCATCAACTAAAATTTTAATATGGATTCATTTGGTTTTTACGTAAAGTTAGGTTTCGAACATATTTCTGATTTTGCAGGTTATGATCATATGCTTTTCCTTGTAGCTCTGTGTGCTATATATAGAATTCAGCAGTGGAAGAAAATTCTTGTTTTAGTCACAGCCTTTACAATTGGTCATAGTGTAACTTTAATCTTATCAGCTTTTGATATATTTACAATCCCGTCCAATATTATCGAATTTCTAATTCCTGTAACTATACTTTTAACAGCACTTAACAATGTAATCGATTCAAATTTATCGGTTAAAAGCTTTAAAATGAATAAGAACTATAGTATGGCTTTATTCTTTGGCTTTATACATGGTATGGGGTTTTCTAACTATTTCAAAGCACTTCTTATGGAATCTTCAGCTGTTGCAATGCCTTTATTGGGATTCAATATTGGGATTGAACTAGGGCAAATTCTGGTTGTGTTTATTATAGTCAGCTTAGCTTATTTCTTCGTGAGTAAACTTGGAGTTAAGCATCGTGAATGGAATATTTTTATTTCGGGCGCTACAGCTGGTATGTCACTTATTTTTATACTTGAAAATAAAATCTGGTAAAAAAGGGAATTAAGAAAAAATTTGATTAGGTTTTTGTCAAAATATAAATAAAAGCTAATGAATACAAAGTCCACATTTTCCTAAAACTAAAACATGTGAATTGGTTATTTTTCGATTAGGCATCTTGGGAATATTTACTTTCATATCTAGACATTCAACAATTCCACAATCTGTGCATTGAAAATGGGGATAAATATCGTTGTCATTTGTTTTGGAACAACACTTACATTTTGCAAACCATTTAACTCCGTTCATATCTAAAAAATAATGCAATAAACCATCATCTGCTAATTTATCTAAGAGGCGATATACAGTAGTTTTATTTATTTTACTTTTCAAACGTTTAATTAATTCAATAGCAGAAATAGCATTAGAATTCTTTTTGAATTCATTTAATATTAATTTTGAAGCTTGAGTTTTTCTTATAATTCCCACAAAACAAATTTATTGTTTTATAGTTGCATAAACAAATTGTATAGTTATATTTGCAACCAAGTTGCATTAAAAAAAATATATTATGAATATTACATTTCAAAAACCTGATACAGTTGGCGCTATTGCAAGTAGTTTATGTGTTGTACACTGTCTTATGACACCACTCTTATTTGCAGCGCAAAGTTTAACTGCTACACATGACCACTCTGCTCCTGTCTGGTGGCAAAATTTAGATTTTTTGTTCATAATAATTTCTTTTGTTGCTATATATCAATCCACAAAAAACTCAAACAATATTTCAATAAAATACGCATTGTGGATTAACTGGTTTGCACTATTTATTCTAATTTTAAATGAGAAAACTGAATGGTTTTCTCTAGCTGAAATAATTACATATATTGTTGCATTTTCTCTAGCTAGTTTACATATTTATAATTTAAATTATTGTCAGTGTAAATCAGAAGATTGTTGTAATAATGAATCTTAGTAAGATTATAGTTTAAATAAGATTTAAAAGTCAACATCCGGAATTGGACTTCCATGCGGGTCAATTTTTCGATTATTTACCATTTTTTGTACTTTTCTAAAGAATTCAGGACTTTCTATATGTTCTATTTCCTCAGCAATATCATGAACATTTTCAGAATCAAAACCCATAACTTCAACTAGAAAAAGTTCAATTAGACGGTGCTTAGCTACAATGGTTCGTGCTAGTTCTCTTCCCTCCTCGGTAAATTCTATAGATTTGTATGGAGCAGAATTTAATAAATTCATAGTTACAAGCTTTTTAATCATATTTGAGATAGATGATTTTGAAACTAATAACAGCTTTGACAAACTAGAAACTGATATGGGTTTATTATTAACTTCTAACTTATAGATTTCTTTCAAGTAATGTTCTTTTTCTTTAGTTTTTTTCATTAGTTTTGTAGTGGTGAACAATTTGATAAAATTATATCTAAACTTACAAAAATGAGACTAAAAAGCATTAATGTAATCTTATTTTTTCTTATAAATCATTTGTTATTTGCTCAAAATATTAGTGGAGTAATTAGAGACACAGAAAATAATCCTCTTTTTGGTGTAACTATATATAATAGTTCTAATACAAAAAATGAAATTAGTGATATAAATGGAAATTTTTCTATCGAATCCAGTAATCAGGAAAATAAGTTAATTATATCTCATGTTGGTTATATCTCAAAAAAAATCAATATTGAATCATCAGGAAAACCAATAGATATCGGTTATATCATGCTTAAAAATAATAGTCTGGATGAAATTGTTATTTCTGGAACATTAAGAGAAGTATCTAAACTTAAAAGTGTTGTTCCAATTGAACTTTACAACTCAGATTTTTTTAAATCTACGCCCAAAACAAGTTTTTTTGAGGCTATTGAAGCGGTAAATGGTGTTCGATCACAATTAAATTGCAGTGTCTGCAATACTGGAGACATTCACATGAATGGTCAAGATGGTGCCAATACAATGGTGTTAATTGATGGGCTGCCTTTAGTTAGTGGATTGTCATCAGTATATGGGCTTTCAGGAATTCCTCAATCACTAATTAAACAAATCGAAATTATTAAAGGTCCAGCATCAACCCTTTACGGATCTGAAGCAATTGGAGGGGTTATTAATTTAATTACAAAATCGCCAGAAAATGTAGATAATTTTACTCTTGATACATTTACTAGTTTTTGGGGAGAATTAAATATTGATATTGGATCAAGATATAATCTAAAAAAAAGTCAAGGAATAATTGGTGTAAATTATTTTAATTATTCAAACCCTATCGACAATAATGGAGATGGATTCACAGATTTAGCTCTTCAACATAGAATTTCAATTTTCAATAAAATAAACTCTAAAAATAATAGCTTAGCGTTTCGCTACTTTTATGAAGACAGATGGGGAGGCCAAATGAATTGGAATTCTAGTTTTAGGGGCGGGAATCAAATTTATGGAGAAAGTATTTACACAAGTAGATTTGAAGTGTTTGGAAAGTATAATTTATCAAAAAAAATATTTTTACAATACAGCCTTAATAGTCACGACCAAAATTCAGTTTATGGAATTACTTCTTACAAAGCATTACAAACAATAGGCTTTATACAAGCTGTCTACACACAAAAAATTCAAAATCATAACTTATTATTTGGAGCAACATATAGACATACAATTTATGATGATAATACTCCTGCTACTGAAGAGAGAGAAAAAACATTGCTGCCAGGATTATTTATCCAAGACCAATTAACATTAAGTAAGCTTGAGACATTACTTTTTGGAATAAGGTATGACAACAACTCAATTTATGGTGATATTTGGACGCCAAGGATAAATTATAAATTATCCAGTAAAGATGAAAGTTCAATTATTAGACTTGGGTTTGGAACAGGATTCAGAGTAGTTAACGTATTTACTGAGGATCATGCAGCACTTACCGGAGCAAGAGATGTTATCTTTTTAGAGGATATTCTTCCTGAAAAATCTTGGAATTTAAATTTTAATTGGAACAAAAAAATATACACAAAACATGGAACTATTTTTGATATGGACTTTAGTCTCTTTAATACAGTATTTTCTAATAAAATTATTCCTGATTATGACACCAATCCAAATCAAATAATTTATGGAAATTTAGATGGTAAGGGAATAACTCAAGGTGCTACAATTAATTTAAATAGTCTATTTGCAAATGGGCTTAAAATAATTATGGGAGCTACATTTATTGACTCAAAGGTAACCTCTAATAACACAGATGAATATCCTTACTTAACTGAAAAGTTTTCGGCTAATTACAAAATAAGTTACAGCTTATTTAAACCTAAAATTGCATTTGATATTTCTGGAACTATAATTGGACCCATGAAACTTCCTCTTTTAGGAGATTTAGACACAAGAGACCCATACAGTCCTCTTATTAACATAATCAATTTACAAACAAGCTATACATTTAAAGAAATTGAAATCTATGGGGGAATTAAAAACATTTTAAACTTCAAACCTCCATCTGATAGTATAGCACGTGCTTTTGACCCTTTTGATACTAATGTTGAATTTGGAGCTAACGGACAAATAATAGCCACTCCAAACAACCCTAATGCATTATCGTTTGATCCTAGCTATGTTTATTATTCTAATCAAGGAATCTCAGGTTTTATTGGAATCAGATATAATTTTTAAGATCATCTAAAAAAATAGTACGTAAAAGCTATTAAAACATAGCTTTATTTTTAACTTTGTTTTGTAATATTACATGAATTAATAAGTTTATGAGTAAATATATTGAATACCTTGAAGAAATTGAACAAAGGAAAAGTCAAGAACTGGATCCTAAGCCAATTGATGGAGCTGAATTGTTAAGTGAAATAATCTCACAAATTAAAGACAACAATCATAAACACAGAAAAGACTCTCTTAACTTTTTTATATACAATGTATTACCCGGAACTACTAGTGCAGCCATTGTAAAATCTAAATTTTTAAAAGAAATTATTCTTGGTGAATCCATAGTCAATGAAATTTCAGTTGATTTTGCATTTGATCTTTTATCTCATATGAAAGGTGGTCCATCAATTGAAGTACTACTAGATATAGCTTTGGATGAAGACATTTCTAATGCTACACGTGCTGCGAAAGTTTTAAAAACACAAGTTTTCTTGTATGAGGCCGATACAAGCCGTTTAGAAAATGCTTTTAAAGCTGGTAACTCCATAGCTAAAGAAATTATAGAAAGCTATGCTAATGCTGAATTCTTTACAAAACTACCAGATCTTCCTGAGGAAATAAAGGTAGTCACATTTGTAGCTGGAATAGGAGATATTTCTACAGACTTATTATCTCCTGGTGGAGATGCTCACTCTAGATCAGATAGACAACTTCACGGGCAATGCATGTTTGAGCATAATAAAAAACAACAACAAGAATTATTGGCTTTACAGGCAAAACATCCAGACAAAAGAGTCATGTTAATTGCTGAAAAAGGAACTATGGGTGTTGGTTCATCTAGAATGTCAGGTGTTAATAACGTTGCCCTTTGGATCGGTAAAAAAGCTAGTGAATATATACCTTTTATAAATATAGCTCCAGTAATAGCTGGTACAAATGGTATATCTCCAATATTTTTAACAACAGTAGATGTTACAGGTGGAATTGGATTGGATTTAAAAAACTGGAGAAACAAACAAGACTCTTCTGGAAATCTTATACTTGATGAAGATGGAGAACCTGTTTTAGAGCAAATATATTCTGTATCTACAGGAACAGTACTTACAATTAATACAAAAACAAAAAAACTATATCATGAAGGAATTGAATTGATGGATATTTCTTCATCGTTCACTCCACAAAAAATAGAATTCATGAAAGCTGGAGGTTCTTACGCTATTGTATTTGGTAAAAAACTTCAAGCTTTTGCAGCTAAAGCATTGGATAAAAAATTATCCCCTGTATTTGCAGTATCTAAAGAAATTTCTTTAAAAAATCAAGGACTTACAGCAGTAGAGAAAATTTTTAATAAAAATGCTGTTGGGACATCAGGTGCTACTCTTCATGCGGGCTCCTATGTTCGTGTAGAAGTAAATATTGTTGGATCTCAAGATACTACAGGGTTAATGACCTCTCAAGAACTGGAAATGATGGCGGCTACTACGATTTCACCTATTGTTGATGGCGCTTATCAGTCTGGATGCCACACTGCTTCAGTTTGGGATATAAAATCTCAAACAAATATTCCAAGACTAATGAAGTTTATGAATGATTTTGGCCTTATTACTGCTCGTCATCCTGAGCATAAATACCAACCCATGACTGACGTTATTCATAAAGTATTAAATGATATTACTATTGATGATTGGGCGATTATTATTGGTGGTGATTCACATACAAGAATGTCAAAAGGTGTAGCTTTTGGAGCAGACTCAGGTACTGTTGCTTTAGCATTAGCAACAGGAGAAGCTTCAATGCCAATACCAGAATCAGTTAAAGTAACATTTAAAGGTAAAATGAAAGATCATATGGATTTTCGTGATGTTGTACATGCTACTCAACATCAAATGTTAAAGAAATTTAATGGTGAAAATGTATTTCAAGGCCGAATTATTGAAGTTCATATAGGAACTCTACTTGCCGATCAAGCATTCACTTTCACTGATTGGACTGCAGAGATGAAAGCAAAGGCATCTATATGTATTTCTCAAGATGAAACACTTATTCAATCACTTAATATAGCTATTGGTCGAATCCAAATAATGATTGACAAAGGCATGGACAATGAAAGTCAAGTGCTTCAGGGACTTATTGATAGAGCTAACAAAAGAATTAATCAAATTAAATCTGGAGAAAAACCTCCTTTAACACCTGATGAAAATGCTAAATACCATGCAGAATTTGTTGTAGATTTAGATATTATTGACGAACCAATGATTGCAGATCCGGATGTTAATAACGAAGATGTTTCTAAGCGATACACTCATGATACAATTCGTGAAATCTCCTATTATGAAGGTGAAAAACATATTGATTTAGGTTTTATAGGTTCATGCATGGTTCACAAAGGTGATATTAAGATTGTAGCTAAAATGCTTAAAAATCTAGAGGAAGAATATGGGAAAGTTGAATTCAAAGCACCACTCGTAGTTACTGCCCCTACTTATAACATCATAGATGAACTTAAATCTGAAGGAGATTGGGAGATTTTACAAAAATATTCTGGTTTTGAATTCGATGATTCAGCTCCAAAAGGGGAAGCTCGATTAGAATATGATAACATCTTATATCTAGAACGTCCAGGTTGTAATCTTTGCATGGGTAATCAAGAGAAAGCAGAAAAAGGAGATACAGTAATGGCAACTTCTACACGTTTATTTAAAGGCAGAGTTGTAAAAGACTCAGACCGAAAAAAAGGAGAATCATTACTAGCATCTACACCAGTAGTTGTTCTATCTGCAATACTAGGTAGAACTCCTACAATTGAAGAATATAAGACGGCAGTTAAAGGAATAAAACTTACTCAATTTGCACCTCCAATTAAGAAAATGGCCTCAAAACCAGCTCATCTGCTTTCTTATTAAAAAATCACTTCTTACTGCTAAGCCTTACTTTGATTTTGATCTTGGTATGATTCTTTTTGGTTCAAACCAAGGCTTTACATTATCAATTTGTCTTCCAAGATTAACAGGAACTTTATTTGCCTCAAGTACTCTTTGTTTTAAAACTATTGAAAGAGAATCTTTAATTTTTATATAGTCAGCGTGATTTGCAAGATTGTTTAGCTCTTGAGCGTCAAATTTGTGATCATATAATTCATAACTTAAATTTCCACTATACTGCCACTGAGTTAACCTGTATCGTTTAGTTTTAATACTATAACCTTGTGCTTTAATGTTATTTCTATTAACCTGAAGCTCAGTAAGAGAACTTTCCCTAACTGGTTGATCAGAGCTATTCATATAAGAAATAAGACTTTTCCCGCTGATAAATTTTGGTATTTGCATATCTAACATATCCATAATGGTTGGGTATAAGTCTACTAATTCTACTGGATCTTCAATTGGTTTATTATTTTTTTTGACATTAGGGCCAGCAAAAATTAATGGAACCCTTGTTGCTTCATTAAACAAAGTTTGCTTTTGCCAATGCCCATGCTCTCCCATATGGTAGCCATGATCAGAAGTAAACACAACAATTGTGTTTTTATCTAATCCAGTTTCTTTGAGCTTATCTAAAACTCTTCCAACTTGAGAATCCATAAAGCTTGTAGTTGCATAATATGCATGTTTTATTTTGTTAGATAGTTCTGGATCTAAATCTACTTGCTCTTTTTTTGCACGAACTGAAATAGCTGCAGGTTTTGGAATTGTTTTTAAATAATCATTTGAACTTTGTGGGACTGTAAAATCATTTAAGTCATACATATCAAAATATGATTTTGGAGCCACAAAAGGAACATGAGGACGATAAAGTCCAAAGGCAAGAAAGAAATTTTCACCACTTTCTGCAAATTTATCTAAAAGGCCCATTGTTTGGTTAGCACCAATTCCATCGGTTTGCTCCTCAGCTGTTCCGTCTGCTTCTAACCAACTTAAAGTACCACCATCAAGTACAGGCTTTAAACCTTTTAATTTATGTTCCTCTAATTTATCTCGACCATAAGGATTAAATGTTTGGTCCCATGTATAAGAATCATCATGTCCTGCAGTACCAATATCTCTGGGATTATGGTAGTGATAGATTTTACCAACTCTCACTGAGTGATAATTTTCCATTCTAAATTTCTGACCCATAGTAATTACATCTGGAATCGTTTGACGAACGTAAAGTCTTAGTTTTTTTGATTTTGTTTGATCAGGATACAAACCAGTCATTAAAGAAACTCTAGATGGTCCACATAATGGGTATTGAACATGTGCATTATCAAAAATGAGCCCTTCTTTTGCAAGTTTATCAATATTTGGGGTTATCGCAAGTGTATCTCCATAAGCACCTAAAGCACAGTTTAAATCATCAGCTATAATAAATAAGAAATTTAATTTTTCTGAACTTTTTGAAGGTTTAGTTGCAGTGACTGTTATCAGTACAAAAAATAAAATAGCAAATTTAAAAAGCTTCATATATAAAAAGTAATTTGATACACATTGTCAATATAAAAAAAATAGAAGTCATCGACATTTAATTTTCAATAAATTATTATTCATATATTTAAAGTATGAAGATAAACCTGTTGTCATACGATGGTTTAAGACCTGATAAAAGAGCCATTAGTAAATGTATTGTTGAGATATCAACTAATATTAATGAATCTTTATCTAATGAGCTTACAAATGTTTTATTAGATGGTGATATTGTAGATATTGAAATTAATAATAAAAATTCTGGCTCATCTCTTAGAGCTCTTCGAAAACTAAATATCGATTATGAAATTATTGAGTAAATATTTATACAATTTATCAAATTCCAAAAAATATATTTTACTTTAATAAAAAGTGCTTTTTTTTATTTAATTTCATTTTTTATGCTATAAATAATTAACTACTAATTTTAAAATTATGATTCATTACAATAAACTTTTAATAATACTAAGTATAGTTTTATGCTTTTCATCTTGTGAAAATAAAAAAACAACTTCAATTCAATCATTTACTGAATTAGATTTAAAAAGAGGAGATTTATTGTTATGTGGAGACCCAAATTTTGGTGATGTAAGTTTTGCACTATCATGCAGGTATGATTTACGTGAAACATTTAATCTAGGTTTATCGCTTATGCATTCTTTTGAATATGCAGAGGCAGAAAAAGCATTTGTAAGTGTCCTTGATCAAGATCCAGAGTGCTTAATGGCTTATTGGGGAACAGCTATGAGTATTTTAAATCATCCTTTGTCATTTAAACAGAATTCTAAGTCACTTGAAAGAGGTGAAAAACTACTTAAAGTTGCTCAAACACTAACCCCAAATAACGAACGTGAAAAAGACTATATAGATGCTGTCACAGTTTATTTTAATGATTGGCAAAATTTAGATACAAAAACTAGAAAACTGAATTACGAAAGTAAGATGGAAGAATTATACAATAAATACCCAGGTGATGTAGAAACTGCAGTATTTTATTCATTAGCAGTTTTAGCAACTGCAGATTTGAATGATAAGTCTTATACTAAACAAAAAAAGTCAGGAAAAATATTAGAAAAGTTATTTGAAACTAATCCAAATCACCCAGGTATTGCTCATTATATAATTCATAATTACGATTCTCCAGAACTAGCGCATTTAGCACTTAATACAGCTCGTAAATATGCAGTAATTGCTCCTGCCTCAGCTCACGCACAGCATATGCCTTCACATATTTTTACAAGATTAGGTTTATGGAATGAATCTATCAAATCTAATATAGACTCTGCTAATTCTGCTGTATGTTATGCTGAATCAGTTAACCCAAATGCAAATTGGGTTAGTGAAATACATGCTTTAGACTATTTAGTATACGCTTATCTTCAAATGGGTGATAATGTTAGAGCCCAAACTGAAATGAATAAAATGATTGAAATAAAAGAAGTTTTTCCTTCTGATCATTTTGCATCTGCATATGCACTAATTGCAGTACCATCAAGATTAGCTGTAGAGAATAAAGATTGGAAGTTAGCTACTGAACTTGAATTACCGAAAACAAACTTAGATTGGAACAAGGCTCCATGGCCTAAAGCTATGCTACATTTCTCAAGGGCATTAGGATTTACTAACACAGGAAATACATCAAAAGCACAAAAAGAACTAGATATTTTGATTGATTTAAGAGAACGTTTAAATGAGGCTAAAAATAGTTATGAGTCTGGCCAAGTTACAATTCAAATAGAGTCTATCAAAGGATGGATTGAATATTCAAAAGGAAATACAGAAAAAGCTATTGAATATATGAAATTAGCATCAAAACTTGAAAGCGAAACTACCAAAGCAGCTGTTACACCTGGTGAGATAATCCCCGCGGAAGAGTTGTTAGCTGATCTTTATATGTTAACAGGTAAACATAAAGAAGCTCTTAAATCATATGAATTGAATTTAAAGGGTCGTCCATTTAGATTTAATGGTCTTTATGGAGCTGCTAAGGCAGCACAAAAGCTTGATAATAATGAGTTAGCAGCTTACTATTTTGAAAAATTAATTAAAGTTAGTGAGGATGTAAACAGCTCACGTCCAGAACTATCAGAGGCAAAATATTTTTTAGCTAATAATTCAAATTCTAAAAATGTTTAAAGATCATTTAACGTATTCTTTAATTTTTTGCATAGGTTTTTTCTTTTCCTGTAACAATCATGAAAATAAGCAACTCCCTGTTTATAACCCTGTAGATTTTAAACCAAAATTAGTTGATAAAAGCGTAAGAAATGTAAGTAAAAATCATACCGTGGCAGATTTTAGTTTAATTAATCAAAATGGTATTAATATAACAAATAAAGATTATGAAAATAAAATTTATGTTGTTGACTTTTTTTTTACGAGATGTCCTACAATTTGTCCTATTATGACTAATAATATGGTTAAAATTCAAGATGAGTTCATTAATAATGATGATATAATGTTATTATCAATGTCTGTTACACCTGAAATTGATAATGTAGACGTTCTAAAACAATATGCAATAGATAAAGGAGTAAATGACTCAAAATGGAATATTACTACAGGATCAAAAAAACACATTTATGAACTTGCAAGAAAAAGCTATTTTGCCGTAGTTGAACAAGGAGATGGAGGTCTCCAAGATTTTATCCATACTCCAAATTTTATTTTAATAGACACAAAAAAACAAATACGTGGTATTTATGATGGAACTGACGAAAATGAAATTTTAAGATTGGTAAAAGATATCAAAATATTAAAAGGTTAAAAGTTACTTTCATTTTCAATTTTTTGATATTTCACTACTTCTAAAAATAACTACTTAATACTAATTGCAACCAGAGTTTAATCTAAATAAACTATATCCTGGTGTTTCAAAAATTGCTTCCCCCCCATCACATTCAAATGTAATTGGAGTAACTAATTCATTACCGAAATTTAAATCAACAGTAAGTATGTTATTTTCATATGTATAATTAAGAGGGCCTGGAATATGATTTCCATCATTTGCTTCATATGAATTGTATAATGCATTACAATCACCTTCAACACAGTAATAAGTGTAACGCAACCCATCTTCATAAAGATACATTGTGTTTCCATCTGGAATCATTCCTTCTATAAGCCATTTACCTTCAATAGAATAATAAGGAGCAGGAAGATTTTCTGAATCATCATCACAACTAAAAGCAAAGATTAGTAAGAAGGAGAGAAAAAATAGTTTTTTCATGATTTGATTTTTAATATTTTGATCTAAATTAACAATGCCAATTAGAAAAAAATTGCGTTTTACTTTGAGTTTTTTATTTAATAATTAATTTTGAAGTTGAAATTTTACCATCAACAGTTACTTTTACAAAATACATTCCTGGCTCTAAAAGTCTAATATTTAAATAATCTGAACTTAAATTCTTATTTAAAACTAATCTTCCATTAATATCATATAATTTAACATGCTTTTCTCCAATTACAGAAGATTGAATTGTTATAACATCTGAATTTGTAGGATTTGGATAAATTCTCAACTGCAATTGATCAAAACTAGGATTAGATAAAACATCTGTTGTAAATTTTCCGTACCATGAATTTCCTTCAGATCCAACGTTTCTTAAATACATAGTAGTTTCTGTTCTATCTAAAACTTGATATTGTTGGTTATTTAATGCAGTGTAAAAACCTAAGCCTCCATTATTACTAAACGTTATTGTTTCTGTACTCGCACCCTCATCACTTAAAACAAAACTATCCGAATAATCTGATTTTGGATAATTGTAATATTCGTTAAATTCATTATCAGCTGGATAACTATTATTGTTACCTGGATCAAAGGCAGCATCAATTTCTGGTTTTTTACCCATTATTGAACCATCAGAGCCAGTATCAACTTCCATTATACTTTGTCCTGAAATACTAGTTCCATAAAAATTAAATCTATCATCATAAAGTCCGTTAGAAGTATTATCCTCATTAGCACTTGAATTCCACCATTCTGCAGAAAATGAACTACCAGGTCCAACACCTCTATAGCCATCAACTTCTGTTTGCAATCTCCATGTTCCAGACTCTAAAAAAGTAATTAAATCTTCATTAGTTCCATTTCCGCCTTGATTTCCATAAATTTCTTGAACAACATAAAATGATTCTTTTTTTGTTCTATCTCTATTGACTATGCCCCAATATTCTTCATTTGCAAAATTATCATAGGCAACACTAATAGGAAATCCACCAGGATCATGTGAATTTGGATCACCTGCTTTCCACCACTCATCACAGAATTCAAATAAAGTAATTCCTGCACAAAGATTAGAATAGCTTAAAACTGTATTTAAAATGTGTTCAGTAGCTAAAGCTTGCTGAGATTCATTTTCCGATTGTTGATTATTATTAAAACTATCAGCTCCAGATTCAGAAATATACATGGCTTTATCCGTCACACTAGCTAATTCAGTTATAGCACTTGTTGTATTTAAAAATCTATAAATATTCATTCCCCATACATCAACGCTAGGACAACTGTTAATTACATCTAATGAGGGAACCTCACCATTACCTGTGCTAACAGGATGATTTGGATCTATAGTCTTTACATTTGCAGCAGCTGATTCTAACTGATTATACCAATTATCAATATTACCACCAAACCATTCAGGGTGATAATTAAATTCATTGCCAAATTCCCACATTAAAATAGCTGGATGATCTTTATATTGATTAACATACCAGGTGTAGCTATTTTCATTTAAATGCATTATTATTTTAATTCCTGCTTCAGCAAATGCATTTAATTCAGCAACATTAGTAATCATTGAATAGGTTCTTATTGTATTTATGTTAGCTTCTAGTAGTAAAGGAATGTCTTCAACATAAGAAAAACCAGATGTTTCACCATTTCCTTCTCCACGAGCATAGCAAATACCATTAATTCTATATTCTTCTCCATCAAGAAATAATTTTCTCTCTTCGACGGTAACTACTTGACTGAATAATTGGGATGCGGAAAAAAATAAAATAAATAAAAATAATCTCATATTGTAATTTTTAGTTGCAAAGATAAACAAGAAATATCTTTTTTTAAATTTAACTATTTATTCAAATAACTTACTGTAACAACTAATAAATTAAATATACTTCATCAAATCAATCAGAATACCAAAATTTTCTTATTGTTTTTACTCATTACATATCATAAATACAAAAAACAACTAAATCGATATAGTTAATATCAGATAAACATATTATGTCAATTTAAATTTGTTAGTTTTGTAGTATGAAAACAAAAAAAGAAATTGTAAAAGATTGGCTTCCTAGATATACGGGATTAGAATTAGATCAGTTTGGTGAATTTATATTACTTACAAATTTTCAGAAATATGTAGATGAATTTGCAAAAATAAACAAAGTTTCTGTTGATGGTGAAGATAAAAATATGCCCTCATCTACTCATGAAAATATAACTATTATAAATTTTGGAATGGGTAGTCCTAATGCTGCTACAGTTATGGACTTATTAATTTCTATAAAACCAAAAGCAGTACTTTTTTTAGGAAAATGTGGCGGATTAAAGAAGAGAATTGAAATTGGAGATTTTGTACTACCAATCGGTGCTATCAGAGGCGAAGGAACCTCAAATGATTACTTCCCTATAGAAGTCCCGGCTATGCCTTCATTTTCACTGCAAAGAGCAATTTCTTCTGCTTTAAAATATCAAAAAATTGATTACTGGACAGGAACAGTTTTTACAACAAACAGAAGAGTCTGGGAATTTGATAATAAGTTTAAAAATTATCTAAAAAAAGTCAGAGCTTATTCAATTGATATGGAGACTGCAACACTATTTACAGTTGGCTTTCATAATAGAATTCCGATTGGTGCGTTACTACTTGTTACAGATCAACCAATGATTCCAGAGGGGATAAAAACCCAAGCGAATGATAATGTAAATTCTGCTTTATTTGATAAAAAACATCTTAAATTAGGTATAGAATCATTAAAACAGATAATTAACAACGAAGATACGGTTAGACATCTAAAGTTTTAAAATTTAGTCATCACAATATTGCCCGTTTATTTCTTCAAGCATTTCTTCTGATTGTATAGTCATTGTTATTAAATCGTTTCCAGATTCATAGTTTATTGAAATTGGATAGACAACCTCAAAGTCTTCACAATCAACAGTATTACAATTATTATCTATAAACCACTGATCTATGTATTCTAATAACGATTCTTCATTATCACTGTTAAACACAACTCCATTAGGATCTTCGATTGAAATTGGAAATACTACCTCACCACATGTGTAATCATAAAAAATATCTTCTCCATCACCACTATCAGTATCATCACCATTATCATCTTCCCCATCATCGTCTTGGTCGTCTATACAATATTCTTCAAGAAATTCTCCCAATTCTTCTTCTGAATTAATTATCAAGGTCTGTAATTGATCAGTTGTTTCAGAAAAGTATTCAATAGATAATGGAAATACAAATACTAATTCAAATTCCTGATTACTGTTAGAGTTGTTATTATACCAACTCTCAATATAGTTATTTAATGTTTCTTCATTTTCAAATGATAAATTTTCACCTTCAGGACTTTCTATTGTAATTGGATAAACAAGATCTACACAATTAAATTCAGACCAATTTTCATCTTCATCATCATTAATATCATCTTCATCATCACACATTTCAAAATACATCTCTAATTCCTCGTAATCACCAATTTCAACTAAATCTTCAGATTCAACACCATTTTCATTTTCATAATAAAAAATAATATTTATTGGAAAATTAATTTCGGGTAAATTATCTTCTTCTCCCATTTCATAATATTCTTCAATCCCTTCATAGAGTTCCTCTTCATTTGAAATAGTCACAACACTACCATCAGATAAATTTACAGAAATAGGGAATTCTACATCAAAACACATATTCTGATCCCACTCTTCATATTCACTATCAAAATCATTAGACAAAAATTCACCGTCATCATTAAAATAAACGTTAATAAGAGATGATAATGACATAAGTGTTCTGGTAGTACCACCTCTACTCATTGTTACCTCATAACCAAGATTTGGGGCATGAAAAATCGATTGCACTATTGCAAAATTGAAAGTTTCAGCAATAAATGATTGAGAAATATTAGGCATCTCATTAATTGATACCTCTTGTTTATTATCTGCAGATTTAATTAATTCAATTAATTCTAAGTCAGAAAGTTCAGCAAATTGATCCAAGGGCTCTGAATTATCAGAACAACCGATAAATAAAAATGATAAAAGTAGGATGTATATATGTTTCATAATATTGATTTATTGTTAAACTTTACAAACAACGTGCCATAGTCATATGTTTAATTTAGATGTAAATTAAATTTAAATAAAATTTCAAATGATTATTTTTTATTGATTGAATACTTACCAGGGCCCATTAAAAAAACTATAAGAAAACCAACTAAATATAATAACGCAAGTTCTTTTCTTTTAAAAGGATCGTCTAAATGAACAACAAAAACAGCTATTACCATAGTGAGCATAGGTAGTAATGTAAATATTTTAGTTTTGTAACCAATAATGATAAAGATTGGAGCAATAAATTCTGCCAAAACTGCAATTATTAATGTTGGCACCTCTCCAATACCAATTGGGTTTCCAAAGCTGGGATTATCAGAAAATAAATTTAACAGCTTAGGGTATCCATGGGTCATCATGGATAACGAAAAAACAATTCTAGTTATTAAAAGGGTAATGTTTGTATTCATAATTAATCAAAATTTAAAAAATGCAATTTACAATAAAATGTAAATCTTAATTAATATTTAAGTTTTATTTAAGTTTTATTTAAATTTACTTTAAATCAAAATTTTATGAAAAGAAGAAAATTTATTTTAAATACCGGGCTTGCACTAGCTGGTGCTTACTCTGCAAATATATTTGGTAATGAATATTTAAACCAAAAAAATGTTTTCGTAAGCAATAGGCCAATTCCAAAAAACAGAACTTTTAGAAGTAGTTCAGTTGATAAATTAATTCAAAAATTAAAGAAAGAGATTTCTGATCCGCAATTAGCTTGGATGTTTGAAAATTGTTATCCCAATACTTTGGACACAACGGTTGATTATGAAATAATTGATAAAAAACCAGATACATTTATTATTACTGGAGATATTGATGCTATGTGGCTGAGAGACTCTACAGCACAAGTATGGCCATACTTGCCTCTAATTAATCAAGATGAAAAATTAAAAAAATTAGTAAAGGGACTAATAAACAGACAAGTTAAATGTATTCTTACTGATCCTTATGCAAATGCATTTTACAAAGATTTAACTAAAATATCGCAGTATAATGGTGATATTCCTAATCCAATTCCTGGGGTTCATGAAAGAAAATGGGAAATAGATTCTTTATGTTATGCTATAAGACTCGCAAACGAATATTACAGCTTAACTAATGATAATTCAATATTTGATAAGCAATGGAAAAAATCTATTGAAATTATAATTAAAACATTTAAGGTAGAACAAAGAAAAAATGGAGAATCGCCATATAGATTTATAAGAAATGGAAATCAAATGATAGATGCTCCAGTGTTTAATGGAACTGGAAGACCTTTAAAACCTGTTGGCTTAATTGCTTCAATGTTTAGACCCTCTGATGATGCAACATTATTTGGCTTTTTAATACCTTCAAATATTTTTGCCATGATTTCCTTAAGACAAGTTGCTTCAATTTACAGAGAACAAGGATTTGATTTAAATTTTTCCAAAGAATGTGAAAATTTTGCAAATGAAATTGAAAATGCAGTAAAAAAATATGCAGTACAAGAACATTTGAATTTTGGAAAAATATATGCTTATGAAGTTGATGGTTTTGGAAATAAACTTTTTATGGATGATGCTAATGTACCATCATTAATGTCACTTGCTTATTTAGATGAAGAATTTAAAAATAGTCCTATTTATACAAATACAAGAAAATTTTTAATCAGTGAGAACAATCCATATTTTCTCAAAGGAAGTGAAGCTGAAGGACAAGCAAGTCCTCATACAGGAAAAGATAAAATATGGCCTATGGGTATAATTTTAAGAGCAATGACTTCTACAAATGATGAGGAAATAAAAAAATGTCTAAAAATGTTATTAAGTACTCACAATAAAACTGGATTTATGCATGAAGCATTTGATAAAGATGATCAATCAAATTATTACAGATCGTGGTTTGCATGGGCCAATACGCTTTTTGGAGAGCTAATAATAAAAATATATAACGAAAAACCTTATCTTTTAAAAGATCTTTATAGCTAAGATTATTTCTTTATAAATTTCATCATTTTATTATTTCCACTATCTGAACTGATTTTTATCAAATAAACACCAGATGATAAATTATCTGTACTATAAAATATATTACTATCGCCTAAATCAAGAGTTCCTCTAAAAATTTTCTTTAGATTCACTCCTTTTAAATCATATAACTCAATGGTGTAATTATCTAAATATTTAATATTTAGCGTAATATTTAGGCTATTTTCAACAGGATTAGGCCACAAGACTGAGCTGGTTTGTTCAATGCTATTTATGTTAGCAGTTGGTGAATTGACTTCATTTGGACTTCCATATTCATTAAAATTAGTCCAATTTTCTGGCAAACTGTTATCTAAAGATGGAGATATTAACTCTAATGTATAGCCATCTCCATTGCCTAAATTTGGCCAAGGAAAAGAAGAGGTATAGTAAACTTCATCTTGAATAACCATTTCAGAATTATATAACCTTACAGCATCAGAAGATGAAGATAATCCAAAATCAAATTCTCCAACATAATTTGAAATTTCAGCATATGAATCTGAGAAGTCATCAATATCTTTTACGACAACTAAATATGATTCTTGTTGAATTATTGTATTTTCTGGAAACTCGTAAATATTTGCATCATTATCGTCACTAAAAATCCAATTAGAAATATCGACTTCATAAGAATTTGGGTTGTATAATTCTACCCAATCATTGGAATTAAAATCATCAGAAGATTTATAATTAATCTCATTAATAACAATATTTAAATCTGTTGGAGTTTGGTCTTCAACAAAATGTGCCTCTATAAATTTATCATTATTAACATCTAAAGTAATTTCTTCATCTGTTGAATTATTTGCACCACTCCAGTGAGAAAATGCATAACCAAATTCAGGTACTGCTTTTAATGTTATTGGAACTTCTTCAAAATAATCTCCATTCCATACTGGTTCTTGAATTTTCAAATTATTATTTACCCTTACAAAACCAAAATTAGGTGTAGAATTCTCAAGTGAAACTTTATGATAATTTGGAAGATCTAACTCACTTAATATATGTTGTTTTGCATATTCAGGTCGATTAACTGCAAAATTAATCATCAGTTCTACATAATTATATGGATCATCTTCACTATTCCATCTCTCAATATGATCAGGAACCTCATCTAAAATTACTTCATAAATATCATTAAAATGCTGTACAACATCAGAAGGTAAAAATCGAGTATTCATTTCATCAGCATATCTGTTAACAAACTTATTTCTAAACTCTAGATTCTCAATTAAATTTCTAAGCATAAAAGTTGCCCACGGAGCATTTGCCCAAGTTGTTTGATTTCCAGAAAGGACAAAGTCTAATGTGTTTACCAAATAATGATTATTTACACTCCAATCCCACCACTGTCCTGAAAAAGAAAAATCTGTATCGTATAAAATCCATCTCCATTTACCACCATCACTTTTCCAAAATTTTATATTGTTTCCAGGCCAATCTCTATTGTCTCCATAAATTTGAATAACATTGTGAATAATAAAATTATCTATATCAATTTGTGACTTTACGTATTCATAATTTTCTTGAATAGTTAAACTATTTTCAGAAATAAAATTGATTAAATTTAAATATTCTTCATTAGTACCATGAACAATTTCAGCATTATTGGTTAGTATGTCTATTTCGTCTGGATCAACATTAGCCTTGGATGCTAAAAAATGTTCATTTACTTTTTCTCTAATATTATATAAACCCCAATATTGACCATTTAAATAAGAAGCAACTGATTGGTGACTTTGATATTCTAAATCAGTTCCATACATGAGGCTGGTATTAGCAGCATCTTTAATTTGACTTTTAAGCCAATCATTTCCAGAGTTTCTTAAAATAAAAGATTGAAATTTAGAATAATTTAACTCAGAAAAAAACGGATAATTAAACTCAGATAACCCATATTGACCTCTAGCAAAAAAAGCAAATGATTTTTGAGCATTTCCTCTACTGTAAGCACCAAATATTTTTATACCTGTATTAAATTCAATTTCAAGTTCACCTTCTGGATTAAATAAAGAAAAGTGAGCAGGTCTCTCCCAATCTTCCCAAAAATTTGCACCAAAATAAGGGAATCCACCATCAGCATCATCACCTAATTCGTATATACCATAATCATTATCAAATAAATTATAAGGGTCTGACACAATAGAAACAAATGGTATATCATGATTTATATTATAAAAATATGATCTAGTATCTGAGTATCCAGGAATATAATTATTCTTAAATATTTTAGCTCTAACTACTGTAGTAGAATTAATTTGTATTGGACTATCATAAAAGATAGAAGTGTAGTCTGGTTCACTAGAATCTAAGGTATATCGTATATACTCTCCATCTTCATTACCACTTAAAGATAAATTAATAGTATTATTTACAGGTCCTCCATCATCAGAAAACTGAATTACAGATGAAACAATGCCAACTGATTCACTATTATCATTTTCATCATTTGGAGTGGTAGTTTGAAAGTAAACAAGATCAGTTGAATTTGTTGAAACTCCAATAGAAACATCAGATAGTAAATTCTCAAAACTTAAAGAATCGACTAAATTTCCAGAATTATCTTTTAAATAAATTGTTTCACCAGATGATGATAATTTAAAGTCTGTATGTAAAGATGTATTTTCTGAAGCATACTGAAGTACATCTGGTGGGAAGATACCCTGTGAAGTATCATCACTAAATATCCCTGTTAAAAAAGGAATTAAAGTAAAATCAGACGAGGTGTCTGAAACATTGTGAGCTTGAATGCTCAAAGTATTAGTTCCTTCAATTAAAATATTTTGAAAATTATCAATAACAAATCTTTCTGGGTATCCTCCAACGTAAATTTGAGCTTCATGATCTGTATTTGTGGTCGCATTGTAGGCAGGAGGAGAACCATTTATATTTGCTCTTGCAACTTCAAAACCATTTATATATGCAACAAAACCATCATCATAATCAATATCAAGAATTAAACTAACAATATTATTGATATCCAAAATTGTAAAATCTTTTCTAATAAATACTGATAATGTTCCTGATGGAATATTTGTATTGTCATCACTATCGCTGTAACCAAAACCAGAAGATCCTTCGGACCATGAGTTATCATTATAATTAACACTAGTCCAATTACTAGAAACTGAAGATGTTGGTGTAATATATTTAAATAAATCACCTTCTGTTATTAAGGTTCTAGGGTAAGTGAGTTGGCCTCTATTTTTATTTGAAGCCCAAAGTAACATATATTCATCTTCGTTTAAGATAATTTCTGGAAAAACCCAAGGATTAGTATCATCCTCTTCATCAGAAATACTCCAATTTATTAATGAAACAGGTGAGCTTCCATAATTGTATAATTCAATCCAATCTGGTGTATCACCATCTTCGTCTTGAAAAGTAGAATTAGAAGCAACTAATTCATTTATTCTAATATCTTGAGAATAAATTTGAGTGAAAAGTAAGAAACAACAAAGACGAATTAAATTCATAATTGCCAAATATAGTTTATTAAACTATTTTCTTAAAATCTTTTACCAATAGAAATATTTAATCTTGCGCTAGCTGCAGATCTGTCTCCAGAATCTGATTCTTCGTCAAAGAACAAGTTTCTACCAACTCCAAATAAAGTTTCTAAAGTAAATCCTTTTCTATTAATCCACTTTCTACCAACAGCTAACCCTAAAGCCATATCGAAGTAATTTTCATTATTGTAGGTGAATGAAGTTTCATTATATACATCGGCATCACCAAATGCAAACTTAGTAAACACTTCAGCAAAAACTCCATAACCTCCGTAATCTTCAGATTGTAAAAAATAAAATCTATAATATGGTGTAATTGCAAGATTATCATTCCAATCTGAATCTTCACCTCCAAGATTTATAAAAAGTGTAGCTCCAAAAGCAGTAGAAGAATCATTTATTTTTTCATAACCTACTGAAAGTGCAGGAAAAACTAGTAGATCTAAAAAATCAAGCTTGAATTCTTTTGTTCCAATTTGCTTGGAAAATTCTTCAATTTGAGTATCGGTTTTAACAACTTCAACTTGTTGTATTTTATCTTGAGAATAAGATGTTAAAGAAATTATAAAAAAAAGTGTAATTAAGTTTTTCATGTTTAAATATTTATATTTTTACAAATATATCAAATAACATGCCATTAATTAGAATAATTCTAAATAATTAAATATGATAAGTAATATAAAAAATACATTATATGCATTAATATTTATCTTAGTTAGTTCGTGTAAGTCTACTTATGACACGAAACCTTTTGCTACAAACGAAATACCAGAAGCTCCGAGTTACAATAGTTTAAACTCTTGGGCTGCTCACCCTAAACTAAAAGACAGTCCTCTGTCTAAATTTTACAACAAGGAATCCAAAGTAGATGTTTTTTATATATACCCAACTATAATTACGGAAATATCAGATTCTGACTGGAACGCTGACATATACAATAGTGAGACACGAGATAACACTATTAATGTTGCTGTAAAGTATCAAGCTTCAGCTTGGGCAAGCTCTTCTAGGGTGTTTAGTCCTTTTTACAGGCAAGTTCATTACAGAGCATTTTTTAAACCATATACGGAAAATGGAGGAAGACCTGCCTATGAAATAGCCTATGCTGATGTAAAAAGGGCATTTGAGTATTATTTAGAAAATTATAATAATGGAAGACCAATTATCATAGCTGGTCATAGTCAAGGTTCTGGACACGGAATGAGGATACTAAAAGAATATTTTGATGAAAAACCACTACAAGAAAAATTAGTTGCGGCTTACCTAATAGGCGCAAATATTAAGCATAATGAATTTAAGACTATTCAACCAATGTATAATGCTGAAGAAACTGGAGGTTTTGTAAATTGGAATAGTTACAAGAAAAATAAAAAACCAAGAATTAATAGAGATCCTGCTTATAATTCATGGAAAGAAAGTAATGTAGTAGTAAATCCAATTACTTGGGATAGACAAAGAAAATCTGAAATAGCTGACCACAAAGGATTATATTTTTATGATGAAAAAGTTTATCCAAAAAGTATTAAAGTGGAATTAACTAGTGGAATGCTTTGGGTTAGTTTACCAAAAAATGTTCCAAATCGTTTACTTATGAGACTTATAAGAAATTATCACTTTGGGGATATCAATCTATTTTGGGAAGATATTAGACTAAATACTGTTGTTAGAATTAATAGCTATTTAGAATCATTAAACAAGAAATAATTGCTGATTTTTTTTACTCTATAACTAATCTGTTAGAAAAAATAAAAAAACATTTTTTCAATATATTTTTTGTAACAGAGAGAGATAAATTCTTATTAAAAACATAAAAATTATGATATTTATCAATATTACAGAGAGAATTATTGTTTTTTAACAAAAAAAAAGACTATATTTAAGTATTACTAATCTAAAAAACTAAAAAACATGGGTTATTCACACC
>ENA-ORDR01000346-ORDR01000346.1-marine-metagenome-genome-assembly--contig:-NODE-346-length-23948-cov-4.087680_pt1 | contig 23948 bp, 20 predicted proteins | sample MGYA00240993_ERZ508538 | MGnify/ENA primary metagenome ERZ508538 (study PRJEB26207, sample SAMN05421999) | marine metagenome | isolation source: Monterey Bay, California, USA | place: USA:Monterey Bay... | reverse complement strand
CAGGTAATTCGTCACAAGATTGCTGAAATGAAACAGCGTATTAATGCTACTCAGGCTTACTTACAGCTGGTGTGCCAGCAGTGCCAAACTGGTCGTGAACATGCCGGTGATATCGCCTTATTAAAGGTGCAATGCAGCCAGACTATGGAGTACTGCGCCCGAGAGGGAATGCAGATCTTGGGTGGTATCGGCTACATGCGAGGTAGCAGAATTGAGCGAATCTACCGCGAGGTGCGTGTTAACGCGATTGGCGGTGGTTCTGAAGAAATTATGCGAGATCTAGCAGTAAAACAAATGGGTTTGTAAAACGAATAAGTTAGGTAGATTAAACATTGCAACAGAAAACGAAAATAAGGATTGGTATAGAAATTATAAAAATCCCAATTAGCGCAGCTACAATAGATGCTAAAATTGAACCACCCACAAATAAAGAAGTTGCTGTATTGGAAGGTGGTACATTTGTTACAATTGTTACATTACTTTGATCAAGTGAAATATCAGAAGGTAACTTTTTCACAACTTTTACATTACTTTGTTTAAGAGGAGGATTACTTGATTTCGTATTTATTGGCACCCAACTTTTGCCATCTTCACTTATTTTCAAGCCTCTTGCTTTTGCTTGAGCGATAACTGATTGACGTTTTTGACTTGAATTTTTGGGAATAATTGATGAAATTTCAACTCCCTCAAATATTTGTCTTTACAATATTACATAGTACTGTTCCCGACAAACCTTGCGATTCTTCCGTAATCAAAATTCAGATGACATATAATTCAACAGAATAATACATTGATATATAGGTCTTAAAGAAATACATTGTTCTATGCTGGATGGCTTGCCAAACCACTTACGTGACCGTGCTCGTACGGTCAATAACATCCACCTACCTAATGGTGAAGGACCAGTAGTTGTCTGGTTAAAGTCTGCATTAAGGGTTCATGAAAATCCGGCGATTGATATTGGAATACTGCTTGCTGACCGATATCAAAAATCATTGTTGATTTATCAAGCCATAGATGAACGCTATCCACATGCATCATTACGTCACCACAATATGTTACTCGATGGTGCACTTGACCTGCACAGAGGCTGCCAAGAACAAGGACTACGTTATGTCTTACACGTGGCTCGTGAGAACAATCGTCAATCCGTTGTGAAATCATTCGCTAATTCTGCGTCTTGTATTGTTACTGACTTATTCCCACTTCCTCCTTGGACTCAATGGGTGCAAAACATTGCTCAATCAGCGACCTGCCCAATAATCGAAGTCGATTGTCACTGTGTAATACCTATGACCATGTTTGGTAAATCCGTAGATAGACCATTCAAGTTTCGCGATGCAACTAAGAAAATGCGTAAGCGGTTAGTGCAACAGACATGGCCGAATAATGAAATTACTGTACCAAGATATAATGGCGAATTACCATTCAAACCGGTAGATGTTGAAAAACAAATTGCAAGCACTAAAAATCGATTCAAACTCTTGAAACATTGTAAAATTGACCCGACAGTCTTACCGATTTGGCATGAGCGTGGCGGAGAAGTTGCGAGTTTAGCAAAGTGGCAAAGGTTTCTCGAGAAAAATCTCTCATCCTATTCTCGAAGGAGAAATAATGCCGCAGATCCGACGGGGGTATCGAGATTATCCACAGCGTTCCATTACGGCTTTTTATCACCGATGAAAGTAGCCAGGGAAGCATCAGAGGTAGGGACTAAGTCCGCTCAAAAATATCTTGATGAATTACTAATTTTCCGTGAGCATGCATGGCATCACGTTTTCAGTACAGATACTCCATACTGTAGTTCGAATTTACCTCACTGGGCGATTGAATCTTGGAATAATACTGCAGACGACCCTAGACCAGTTATCTTATCTGATCACCAAATCGAATATGCGAGGTCACCCAGTAAACTTTGGAACTTGTGTCAGCAGTCTTTACTAAGACATGGTGAATTACACAATAATTTACGGATGACTTGGGGTAAATCAGTTCCAAAATGGAGCACTTCGGTAGAGCAATCTCTCGCTAGAGCACAAAAATATAACGATAAGTATGCTCTTGATGGAAGAGACCCATCTTCAATTGCAGGTATTCAATGGTGCCATGGTCTTTTTGACAGACCTTTTTACCCATCACTTCCGGTTATGGGAGTTGTCCGGAAACGTGATTTAGAGACCCATGCCTCGAGATTAGATATGTACAAGTACGCAACATATGTCAATCGTTCAACCAATTCTGAAAATAAGTTGTATCTGGTTTTCGGAAGTAACCTTGTTGAATCCTATGCGGCAAGAATCATGCATGATAATGGAATTAATGTCTATCACGTTAGTGGGATAGAAAGTTTCGATGATAATCAAGAGTTGAATCTCCAACAGTTAGAAAAACTACCGTCAAGTATTGGCGATAGGGTCAAATCGATTGCTAATAAAATCCAATCAAATAAAATCTCTCTAATCAGTAAAGATTTACTGAGGGGTATTCCTAGCGGTATCTTTGAAAATTTAAAACCAAAATATGACAATGGTGAAAATAAACTCTACATCAGTTTAGATGGACGAAAATTGGAAATTTCTAAATTTATTACCACAAGCCGGATTGATTTCTCTGTACTGGGTAATCTGGACGGTTTAGAACTGAATAGTTTACAATATTGTTTGGTTGATGAAGTGGAGGATAGTGTAGACATAGTTAGTCAGTTAATGCCTGCATTGTGGCGTTTGGCGGAGTTACTTTGGACAGTCCAAAACCAGCAGGATGAGAATGATTGATTACAATTCTTATGAGTCGAGGAATACTTTACCGAGATCCAGATATTTTTCCCAACAAGTATGCTATTAGAATTGTGATAAGGCCTAAAAAGAATAATGCCATTGCCCAACCCATCCATGCTATCATTTCATATCCATTAGGGGTTAAGCTTGTGAATATATTAGGAATTAAGAACACGATGACAGAAACTACCAATAAAAATTGACCAAATTTGATACCCATGCTGGATGTATTATGCCCGTGAATCTCTTTCTCAGATTCATCATCCAATTTTTGTTCAGCCATAGTCAACCCTTAGAGTTTAGATTTACCAATGCTTCGCCAACAGAACATCGTGAATACTGTCTTTCAGCATGAAAAATATTAATATTTCTCAATCAAATTCGAACTATATTTGGATTGAGGCTCCAAGTTGATTTTTCAGCGGTTGCATCGACATAGAATGGAAGCACATCTTGAAGCATTTTAGGGACATCTACACACCATAGGTTTTCGAACAGGGGTGACTCAGGAGTACCCAGTTTGTCAGTTAATTTACTCCACATCTTGATAATGCCTCGAACCTTTTTTCGCTCGTATTGGAACATCAGTGCTGTAGTTTGGATGAGACCTTGGATACCTCGAATGTATTGGTGCTCAACTTCTCTAGACTTGAGTGACTTCCAGAGCTCTTCCCAGTCCTCGTGGGCATGCCAATAGCGACCTGTGTTGAACTCTGTAATACCGTCATCAAGCCATTTCTGCTCTTGTTGAGAAAGTGGACATTCAACTTGTTCCATGTCTTGACCTCTAATTGATGTTGCTTAACACATTAGTTGTAATCCTTTTGAGTGTAAATATTCTAATCAGGCTCTAATAATCAATCATTAATTCTGGTTTAGTATCGGTGTTGCCAGACTCATAGATGTCCCAAGGTTTTGAACCACGTTTTCTAAACATAGATTTTAACATATTCTTGATGATTTTTTTAGCTGTTGAAAAAATTAGTTTAATGGATTTGAATGGATGAAAGATAAACCACCATGGTTTTGGCATTCCTTTCAATGGATACTTGAGTTGTAAAATAATTCCGTCAGGAATCTTTTCACTGACTCCGTAAACCTTTGGGCGCCTATTTTTGGGCATGAAATAAGTACCAAAGATGATGTCCCAAATTGGTAAAAATGTCGAATAATTCGTCCATATGGCATCTTTTTCATTGGTGTGATGCCAATGATGAAACTCAGGAGTTATTATCAATTTGTGCAGCCATTTTAGACGCCAACTTACATTTGCATGCAAAAACAAGCCGGTCAATAACTGAGCAATTGCAAATGCTCCGGTTAATTCTGGACTAAATCCAGCCACTAATAAAAATACGAATGCAGGTGCTAAAATTGTGCTATCCAAGGGATGAGCTCTAAATCCACTTGCCCAATCAAGATGTTCGGTGGAATGGTGTATGGCATGAAATTTCCATAAGACTTCAATTTCATGATAGAAACGGTGCGTCCAGTATACTAGGAAATCGAATAATAGGAATCCAATAATAGGCATCCATTGAGAAGGAATTTGTGCCACATATGGAGCAACCAATAATCCAGGGATCCATGTTAAACTGATTATTGCAACGAACACTCCAACAATAAGAGTGAGTATTCCAAGAATTGGTGATGCTAGTGCATAACCAATATCGGTTCCAAGTTTGGGTCGTCGAACCTTTTGTCCTTTATGCCGAGGAAATAACTTTTCAAATGGAACTACAATGACAAATAAAAGTATTACAACACCTAATCCCTCTGTCGAAAATAATAATGAAGATATTATCAGACCTAATGCGAGTAACCTCATTGCAAAAGCAAAAATCCGACCTTTCAGAGTAATCTCTTCCTCTAAAAGTTCATCAACCATGAATCTGGTTTCTTTACATTGATGTTAATTGTTTTCTTTGTATGTTTCTAATAATTAGTTATGAGTTCGAGTTCAACTAATTGCCAAGACCATTTCTTCTAAAAGACAGTGCACATACAGATATTACCATGATAGTGCTAATCATCGAAGGCGATGAGAGTTGGTAATCCCCTCCATCTTCAATAATTATAATTGAATCATCATATTCTACTATTTCTCCGATGAAACATGGCATAGTACCCATTTCCAGTAATGAGTAATCTGTATCTCTACTTTGCCAAATATATGAATCTGAAAATTCATAAAGTTGATAATTAGGGTTGTATGTTTGAACATCTGAATATCTTGAATCATCCATGAATGCTTCAGAACCCCACCATAAGTAAACTGAATACGGGTAATATAGTTGTATTGATTCAGATAGTAATGTTTCATTTATTTCATTCATATTCCATTCAATTTGAATTTGGAACGTTAATGATTCCCCAGTTCGATATTCGATTTCTGAAAACTCATCTAATTTATTTCCATTGGAGTCTAGTAGCCAAGCTTGATAGGGTTGACCTATCTCCTTATTGATGGCAAAACGACCATCATGATTTGCCAGAATAGATATTTCATACTCACGCCAATAAATCTCATCAGGGCAATCTGGAAATTGGTACAAACCATAGAAATACTCATCGTTTATCAAATAAGTCCAATCTTCTGAATTCCATTCACTAGAATCAATTAATACGTTTGAGTAGTCATAGAAAGGGTGTATTGTAATTATTTCACTAGTAGATTCCTCTTCACAGCCTGAGCAATCATACATTGCATCTTGTCCAAAACCATATCGAGTCACGATGACATTAATTTGAATTTCATAATCTCCTATTTTTTGATATTCAGGGCTATTAGTTTGTATATAAACTAATAAGTTTCCATTTGGATTCATCTGTTGGGTCTCATCCATACTTTCGCCTTCGGAGTCAACCAGATTTGCGTCCCATTGCCATGCCCATGAGATTTCGATTTCGATGGTGTAGGAACTTGGATTATCAATCTCACACTCGATGGGTGTATGATAATCCATACCAATTCCATAGGTATTATCGAAAGGAATGGCTGGTGGTAATGAGCAGTTTAGTGATACTTTTGGGTTTTGCTCTTGAGCCTGCACTAACATCGGTGCAAAATTGATGCACAAAAGTACGGATATTATCCAAAAACCTATACTTCGCATGACTGTACTAATGATTCTAGCAACATAACATTGTCGCCGTCGCAGCAATGAATCACGGTGCTATATCGGGAATCGTCGTATCATCCATATTTTTGCCACTCTGCTCCAGTCCACCACATTGTGCTACTGTCGCTCATAGATCTCCATGTATATCCATTCTCATCAGTCCATTGTTTGATGACTGTTGGCTCTGCAGCCGCAGGTTGCTCAATTACTTCTACAACTTGAACTGGCTGTGTTGCTTGAACTGGCTGTGTTGCTTGAACTTGTTGTTGAATTGGTTGAGTTTGTTGAACAGATTGAGAGGCATATGCTGAAGGCTCGACAGGCTGTAATTGATTCAGTAATCCACCCAATGCGAAATCTTTCGACACATCTGCGTCAGAGTTTCTATTTCTCAAGAATAATACTGTTCCAACTCCTCCACCAATAACAACTAGTATACCCAAAATTATCCAAATAAGGCTTCCAGAATCATCATCAGAGGTACTCTCCGCTCCATCTGCGGAATCATCAACATCTGACGGAGGCATAATCACTTTATCGATTACGTGGATTACTCCATTTGAGACTCTAACATCCGCAGTGGTGACCTTTGCATCACCAATCATGACATTTCCGTCCATTAGATTTAGTGTGATATTATCTCCGTTTGCCATTGACATCATCATTCCATCTGTTATTTCAGCACCCCATACTGCACCGATGTAGACATGGTGTAGTAAAATGTCAGCCAGAATAGATTTATTCTCAGGTGAATCAAATGTTGCTAAATCAATTCCAGCATCAGCAAATGCTTGGTCAGTTGGAGCAAAGACTGTGAATGGTCCTTCACCTTGTAGGGTTGTTAGCAACTCTGCCTGTATTACTGCAGCGACCAGCGAATCGTGTACTCCCGTACATTGAGCAGTACGTGGTACATCATTGGGCGTATCAGTAGGAGATAGTACCTTGTCAATAACATGTATTACTCCATTACTTGTTGCTACATCAGCCAGTGTGACATTAGCACCATTTACCATCACTCCATTGCTATCAACAGTAAAGGACAACTTCTTGGCGTTCACAGTATCAGCAGACATACATTCGGTTACGCTAGATGAAGCTACTTCACCAGAGACTACGTGAGAAAGTAATATCTCAGAGAGAGTTGCTTTCCCTTCAACGGTATCTAATGCCGCTAGGTCAATTCCAGCATCAGCGAATGCTTGGTCGGTTGGTGCGAATAATGTAAATGGTCCTTCGCCTTGAAGAGTGGTCAGAAGTTCAGCTTGTATTACAGCAGCAACTAATGAGTTGTGAATTCCAGTACACTGTGCAGTTCTTGGGATGTCTTTAGGAGTATCCGAGGGTGTCAGAACCTTGTCAATCACGTGTATTACACCGTTGCTTGTTGCAACGTCAGCAATTGTAACATTTGCATCATTTACCATAACTCCACTACCTACAGTGAAAGAGAGTGGCTGTCCATTAACAGCGTCAGCAGCCATACATTCTGTTACAGCAGAAGAAGGTACTTCGCCAGAGACTACGTGATACAATAAAATGTCAGACAGAATTGCCTTACCTTCAGTGGTATCTAGTGATGCTAGGTCAATTCCAGCATCAGCGAAAGCCTGGTCGGTTGGAGCAAATAATGTAAATGGTCCTTCGCCTTGAAGCGTAGTTAGGAGTTCTGCTTGAACTACAGCAGAGACTAATGAGTTGTGAATGCCTGTACATCCTGCAGTTCTTGGAATATCATTGTAAGCGTCTGTAGGGGATAGTACTTTGTCAATTACATGTATAACACCGTTACTTGTGGCCACATCAGGTACTGTGACACTTGCATCGTTTACCATGACGCCGCTATCGACAGTGAACGAAAGCGGCTGTCCGTTTACAGCGTCAGTAGACAGGCACTCTGTTACGGCAGAAGACGGCACTTCGCCTGAGACTACGTGATACAATAAAATGTCAGACAGAATTGCTTTGCCCTCAGTAGTATCGAATGATGTTAGATCAATTCCAGCATCAGCGAAAGCCTGGTCGGTTGGAGCGAATAATGTAAATGGCCCTTCGCCTTGAAGCGTAGCTAGGAGTTCTGCTTGAATCACGCCAGCAACCAGTGAATCATGAATCCCAGTACATTGTGCAGTTCTTGGAATATCCTTGGGTGTGTCAGTTGGTGATAGAACTTTATCTATCACATGTATAAGTCCGTTACTCGCAACCACGTCTGTTGAAACAACATTTGCGTCATTAACCATAACTCCGCTTCCTACAGTAAAGGACAGTGGTTGTCCGTTAGCAGCATCAGCCGACATACATTCAGTTACTGCAGATGCTGGGACAAGAGAAGATACAACGTGGTAAAGCAAAATATCGGAAAGTATGGCTTTGCCTTCAACTGTGTTTAAGTCTGCTAGATTAATTCCTGCATCGGTAAATGCTTGGTCTGTTGGAGCAAAGACAGTGAACGGACCTTCGCCTTGTAGAGTTGAAAGCAAATCTGCCTGTACAACTGCAGCAACTAAGGAATCATGAATTCCTGTGGTTTGTGCTGTTGCTGGGATATCTACGGGCGGCAATAATACCTTGTCGATTACATGGATTATACCATTGGAGGCTTGAACATCAGCGCCGGTTACTGTGGCTGTACCAACTGTTACAGTTCCTGAATTTACGCCGAATTTGATTTGGTCGCCGTTGACCATTGTTGCAAGCATACCATCGCTTACAGCACTTGCAGGCACTTCTCCTGAAACAACGTGATAAAGTAGGATGTCTGTTAGTGTGGCAATTTCTTCAGCGGTATTGAAATTGTTTACATCGATATTAGCATCAATAAATGCTTGGTCTGTTGGAGCAAACACAGTGAATGGGCCAGTGCCTTGTAGTGTAGTTACTAAATCAGCACGTGTTAGAGCATCTACCAGTGTGTTGTGAACTCCGGTAGAAGCAGCGTTTGTAGGTATGTCGTCATTTGGTCCAGCGCTGGTGTTCAATGGTAGGCTGGAAGCCAAAAGTATAGTCATCATCATGCAAACAAGGTATTTTCTCATAATTGCAACATAATTTTGAACTGGTTATAATAGAATGTTTTTTCGCTCCACAAGATTGCTCAATTTTAAATGGATACGAAATTAAAGGTTGTAACTGGGTTTTATTAGTACATACTTAAACGAAATGTTAGGCGAACAAATGACATTCACTTCGGAATATGAACCATTTTTTCAACCCCCTGGATGGATAGTGGGTCCAATATGGCTCATTTTGTACACTTGCCTTGCAATTAGCATATTCTCTGCTTGGGAAAAGAGGACAGAGATAAAAATGCCTTACGTTGCTTTCATGTTCTTTTTTGCTCAATTGGCTTTGAATCTATTATGGGTTGAAGTTTTTAACTCTGAAGAGTATCTAAGATCATTATTGATGCTAATTTTTATGATTATTTTTACAATTATCTATGCCTACATGACTTACAATAAAGCTCGAACAGCGTCACAACTAGTGTGGCCGTACATAGCATGGATTTCTTTTGCAGCAATGATTAATACCGCTTATTTTCTTGAGTTTTCATGAATTAACTATATGATTTAATTGATAAGGGTACGCTATCTAGACATACTCAGTGAGAGTATGCGCATACAAATATTAATGATAGCACTGATAGTTATGATGCCTGGGTGCATCACAGAGGAAGAGATTATTTCGATTATCGAGGATTTGGATGATACATATAATTCTGACTTGGAATCAAGTAATGTGACATTGAATATTTTCCAAGGGGAAAGTCTTGCCAATTCAACAGTAAATTATTCGATTACTATCATGCTTAATCACACGGCAGCTCCTGCACATTCTGATAACTTCAGAGGACATGTGCTCGCTGGAAACTACAACATGACACATTTCCATAGAGTAATTGATGATTTTATGATACAAGGTGGCGACTTCGAAAATCATGATGGTACAGGCGGTTATGCATCTGCTTGGTTTGGAGTCTGTAATGGAGATATGAATGTAAACCAGAGTGACTGCCCAAGTCAAGAATATTGGAATGTACCAGATGAAGCCTACAATGGCTTGGCTCATTTACCTTGTACAATCTCGATGGCCAAAACTTCATCACCCAATTCTGGTGGTTCTCAATTTTTCATCATACCAGAAGATAGTACTCCTTCATGGTTAGATGGAGTTCACACCGTATTTGGAGTAGTTACCGATGGTTGTGAACATATTACTGAAATTTCAGAAGTCACAACAGGAACTCGTGATGTTCCTGTTACGCCAGTGATAATTTACAATGCAACAGCAATGGATTGAAATTTTCAGTGGGATTTGAATGTCTAAGTTTCAAGATGTTTTATCAAATCCTGTTGTTCGTTCTCTTTTGATTTTTTCAGCCTTTAGAGCCGTTTATGGTGCTGGCATATTGGTTGTAACATGGTTTTTAGCAACCAGTGATGAAACACCGTTTTGGGTTTCAATAGTCTTCTTGATGTGCTCGATGGTATTTTCAAGAGTCTTATTCAAATTCCTTAAGAAAAAGTGGGGTAAAGAGGAATCAAGTTCTTCTCTATCACAAGATTTGGTTATGACTTGAAACCTTCAACTGAGTCCTTGATACATGATTCTAGGCTCTCCCATTCGATACCAAGAACTCTTGTAGCTTTGTCAGAGGAGAGATTGGAATCTCCCTTGAATAATCCCTTAGCACGTTTTCTAGTCATCATTCTTTTACCACTTTTCATGCCGCTAATCCAGTCGAAAAAAACGACAAGAAACATTAGAGTTCGAGGAATTGCAATTTTTGCTGCTTTGCTATCAGGGTATAATTTCCTGGTAGTTTTACAAACATCTGCAAAGGTAATGTTTTTGTGAGGTGCAACGATAAACCTACCTTCTGCTTCTTCAACTTCATATGCTCTTCTATGGGCTTTCGCTACATCTTTTACATGGACAATAGGTATTGGAATTTTGGGGGCCATTGGAATTTTTCCAGATATGAGGTCTGGGAAAAATTCGACACTCGGAGTGGGATTGACGAAACTACCACCAAGGACAGCACCAGGATTGATTACTCGTAAGTCTAAGTCAAGTGTTTCGGCTAGTTCCCAAGCACGCTTTTCAGAATCGGTCTTAGCAACGGTGTAAGGAGAGTCTCTTTCGGTTTGCCAGTCTGCTTCAGTCTTCTCTCTTCCTTTGGGGGTATTTCCTACAGCGGCAATACTTGAAGTGTAGATTACTCGCTTAATACCGGCTCTCTTTGCTGCACTTAGAATGTGTACAGTGCCACTTATGGCAGTATCAATTATCAGTTGTCCATCGTCTGTATTTGAGTAAATCGTAGCGGTATGAAATAGTGAATCACACCCCGAAATCATTTCACTCCACCCATCTGCATCAAGAATGTCACCTTCAACTAATTCTAGCCTATCTTGGCAATCAAGGTCGATTGCGTGTTGTCGGACATGATCGACTTTCTTTGGGTCATCAAGAGAACGAACTGAGCCCTTGACAGAATACCCGTGTTCCAATAAATCGCGAACAATATTATTTCCAATATGTCCATTCACTCCGGTCACGAATATTTTCTTAGTACCGGAATTAGATTGCGCCATAAGATGTCCAAATACTCATCATTCTTAACTATCAACATTAGCCCTTCTCTTATTTGATTCGATTATCTTGTGGTAGTCTGCTCCACTTTGTTTTAGAGTTCGATTTTGAGTCTTGTAATCCACATGATATAATCCAAATCTGAGCTTATATCCTTCAGCCCACTCGAAATTATCCATCAATGACCAATGGTAGTAAGAGCGTATATCATAACCTTCAGAAATCAATTTCGATATTTGCCAAATATGTCTTTTCAAGTGTATAGGGCGGAGACTATCATCAGAATCTGCAACACCATTTTCAGTTATTTCTATTGGCACATTTAGTTTAGAAAGAAGTTTTACAGCTCGTTCCAATCCTTCTGCATACATAGTATATCCAAAGTCGGTCATTATCTCATTCTTACGTCTTGGTAAATCAATTTCAGTTGTTTGCGGAAGAAATGGACTGGTCAATACATGTGTATAATAATTCAGGCCTATGAAATCATAGGAGCCTTTTGCTGAATCGATTTTTGAGCCAAACATTCTTCCATTTTTCAGACCCGATATTATTGCTCCATTCCAAATATAATTGAGAACTATTGTCGTAATCCAATGCAGTAAATTCCATCTCCTCAAAGGGTCAAATAATGTCACATTTTTAGCCAATCCAATTCTTGTATCTGGATTTATTTTTTTCAAAGCCCAGTATGCTGATGAATGAGCATAAATCATATTTTTCATAACTCGAATTGTTTTGAAAACTGAACTTCTGCCAGGTGGAAACATCTTCATATGATACCCCATAATCGAGAAAACTTCTGGTTCATTTACAGTACACCAATCATTGACCTTACCGTTTAGAGACTCGAATATCCGTTTACAATAATCAATCCATAAATCGACATTTTCTCGATTGCAAAAACCGCCCAGTTCTTCGAACCATATTGGATGTGAGAAATGGTGTAGTGTAATCATTGGTTTGATATTTCGACTGATTAAATTATCAATCATTTCCTCATATTGGTCTAAAGCGTCTTGATTCCATTCGCCTTGATTTGGCTGAATTCGACTCCATTCTATGGATAAACGGTATGAATCAACCCCTAACTGTTCTATTAAATCAAAATCATCTTTCCATCGAATCCAATGCTCACATGCCTCAGCACTTTTCTCAAGTCCTTTTTGATTCTCAAAAGCAGTCCAATTATTCCTGTTATTTCCTTCTATTTGATGTGAAGCGGTTGCAACTCCCCAAGTGAAGTCATTAGGGAATGATTGACTTGAACAATCTATTTCATCCCAATTTAGATATTTCTCTGGGAATCTCGTTGATAGAATTACAATAATCAACACATAGATTAGCAAAAATATACTCAAGTATATCCACCAATCCATGTTATGCGATATCCCAGTTGATGATATTTCTTACGGTACCGCGGAACACTTGAATCTGGATTTTATCGGGGAATGATTCAATACTATCGAATAATTGGTACTATCATGGTTAGTTCACCAGATGGTCTTGTTGAGGAGATGCTTGGCGGTATTGGTGACGCTATCGGAGAAAGAATCGAGCACAAGTGGTGGTCAAAATATCTTTATCCAGTATTTGTTTTGGCTGTTCTTTCAGCGCCGATAATTTACTATTTTTGGTGATCACTTTTTTCTAAATGAAATAGCTGCAAGCCCAATTGCACTTGCTGAAACTAGTATCCCAAAACCGGGAGTGCTTTCTTCTTCACCGATACATCCGTCAGTTTCAGAATCAATTCCTCCAAAGGTACCATCGTTATACCAGCATGAAGACCAAGTTTTGTACCAGTCGCCATTAGGATAGTTTGTTGAGTTTCCATTTTCATAAATAGCCTTGACTCTCCAGTTTACGTAGGTATGGTCGCTGGGCGGAGTTACTGAAACAGTATGCAATGCTCCATCAATTTCAGCATCCATAACTTCAGGCGGGTCACATACGCCATCATTTAGACAAATTTGCGTGGTGATTTCAAAAACAGTGTTATTTTGATATTCATCATCATTCATAGTTATGCTTAGTGACCAAGATTTTGAATCAACTGATGGGCTATCACGTGAATTAATTGTGAATGGGACATCGCTTTCGTCGGGGTTAACATCTTCACCACCCTTGACAGCACCTGAGGTTAGCGGTGAAAGTAAAACCAATGTCAGTAGAAGACCGATTAAGACATTCTTTTGCATATACCGGCTAAGAGTGCCGGTTATTTAGAATTAAGCATTGGTGGTGTTGAATAACAAGTCGCTAATAGATTAGTTTTTTACTATTGATGGCTAAACCTTCTTGTGTATTGACTGTGCCATCAATATTTATCGAGTGTTGTTAAGCAACTTCGATGCGGTGATAAAATGAGGACTACATACAGACTTATGGGGATTGCAGATTTTATTACCTTGGGCAATGGTTTACTTGGAGTAGCAGCATTAATGTTCATAATTTTAGCCGTAGAAGACTTACAGAATCCCGTCTTTGAGGGGGGAATAAAGAATAATTATATCTGGGGTGCTATGGCTTGTATCATGTTTTCAGTTATTGGAGATATAATCGATGGACCAATTGCTAGAAAATATTCTAAGAGAAAATTACTCGGTGGAACCTTGGATGTTATGTCGGATTGTGTTTCATTCTGTGTTGCTCCAGCACTTTTGATGTTCGTTATGTTCGGTCGCTGGGGAGAAGCCTCTCCAATGTGGACTATTTCTTTAGCAGTAGCAGCTGGCTGGGTTATCGTCACAGGTATGCTTAGACTTGCTAGATTTCAATATGAACAAGCATCAGACAAAGTCTATTTTCACGGACTCGCCTCTCCAGGTAATGCAATGATACTGATTACTGCTGCAGCATTGATTTGGCTACAACCATTTTCGGGTTTCGGACCAGGTGTTACAACTGATGGTTTGATTGATGGATTTGGACGACACAGTACTTCAACAATTGAGAAACCATTTTATGATTTTTTGATTTTACCTGTTATGCTTATTTCTGGAGGTTTAATGATTGCTGATAGAAAACTACCAAAGAATAAGCGTGGATTACCAATGAAAGTATCAGTAATTCAAGGTCTTGCAATTCTATTTGGTGTATTATTATCTTGGTCAGGCTCAACATTGTATGCGGTTGATATTGATGATTCTAAACTCCAATTCATATTGTTTTCTATCTCAGCCGTTTTACTAATTTTTTATGTTGTATCGGGGCCAAGGTTATCCGAAGTGCAACAACAATTAGCTGATGAATCAGAGTGATTGGGTAACTTCTGGCTTCTTTCGGTTTTCTAGGTAATTGGAAATTAAGACATGGCCCATCAAACCGATCAATCCCAATGCGAAGATAATATCCCAAGAGATCTTGAAAATTAATCTTGGAAGGTTTGGAGAAACAGATAGTTGTAGGCTAATCATTGAAACTCTCATCACAAGCAATAGGGCTACGTAATGTACAGGCCACCCCATTTTATTGAACAAACTCCACCACATCATTGACATTGCAGCAGTTGCCCCTGCCCCCATAAATCCAACCCATGCGTTACTTGGTGAGAATCTATCACCAATGTATCCTCCATTAAGGAAAATATTTCCTGGGTCAACGTCTCTTGGATGTCCAAAGCCATCGATTTGACCAAGTGCAGCCCACCATGTGAACCAAACTACAAGCGGGAGCATAGCAATAACTACATTTCTAGCAATTTCTCGATGTAGTTGTTGGTATTTTTCAGTCAAGAATTTCAATTCCTTACCTAAGAACGATTCAATACTTGCGTACATTATCATTGTCGCAGCACATGCCCAGCCGCCCCAAGTCATCGTTAGCCAAAACAAAGTGCTGTAGAGGAAAAAATCATGAGAATTATCCTTTTTATTATATGCCAAATAGGTGGCATATGCTACGCTAATTATCAAACCACTCAGTAATATCCAGTCAATAAAATTGCTCTCAAAGTACATCAGCGTAGGAATTGCAGTAAACATAGCAGCGATTATTGTGACATGTGACTTATCGTTTATCTTCTGGTTTCGAGTGATAAAAACTAAAACAGATATCAAAATTAACGCGCTTCCAAATAATACTGACAAAAGGCTCTGTTCGAATGTAAAGAATATCATCTTTCTTGGTAGAGAGAATCCGATTGAACGATAGTGGGAGAGAAATATAGTAGGTAACATGACTATGACGTAGAATATTTTCAAGAGGTGACTGGATTTATCTTTGACATCAATACTTCTAAAAATCGGCATGCCAATCATCAATAGTAGAAGTAATCCAAGCGCTGAAAATCTTGTTTCAACATATGAAAGCATAAATACAATACTGGCAAATAATAAGCATACTACAGTGTTTATCATTTTCTTATTTTCAGATTTTGTCGACAGTAAAAATAGTGACAAAACTGCTACAGAATAAGGTGCAATATTCCCTATCGGATAAAAAATGGCTACTAGATCTGGCCTATTGGCGGCAATAAAAGACACTATTGCAAAAATTAATGTTAGAACTCCACCACTGGTAAAGGTCGCTTTATTAGTAAATCCATTTTTATTCATTAAAAACATCACTGAGGCACAAATTAGTATGAAAAATAAGCCTGAAAGTAGTAAGTCGGAATTTCTTATTCCCATTTCTTCAGGTGAAATTTCGTCCCATTCTATAACTTCAGAACTTAATCCTTCGACATATGGGTGACCATTTTCTTCCATCCAATCATTTCTTTGAACTGTGGCATTCCAATTCCATTGTTCTAACTCTTGCCGGTGTTCTTGACTAATATTTAGCATATCGAGGGGGAATTTACCATGGTTGGCATGTGGTAATGGCAGTGATAATAGTAATGATGGCAGAGTAGACATATCCCTTTGGTCAATTTGTTTCTCTACTTCATATCCTTGCTTGATATTTGGCCCCCAAACCCAAGCCCCAACTTTCCTAATTATTGGGTCTGGTGAACCGTGTTGGCCGGTATCGGTAAGTCCGTGGTCTGAAGTTACAACGACAGTCCAATTTGAATATTTTAAGCGAACTTTCTCGAAAATTATAGCAAAATTATCATCTAACCATTTCAGTTTATCCTTATACTCTGTAGAATCCTTTGAGCCATATCTGTGTCCAGTACTGTCCAGTCCAGATAAGTGTGCTACAATGACATTGGGCGCTCTTTCAAATATTGTATCTTCCTTAGTATTACTTGCAGGAATCTCTCCATCAAGCCAACTATTCAGTGTTTCAAAGGATTCAGTGTCACCTTGCATATAGTCAGCATGCCCATGCCTATGCTTCATGAAATTGATATCATCATTATCGGCATATAGGTCACCCCATACATAGTCGCCAACTATTGCAAATTCATTGTCGGCAATTCCATCTTCATCTCCATCATATGAACTCGCCAATGACCAACCATCGGGTGTACCTGGGTGCTCAGGATGGAAATTACTCAATCCTTCGTTAGGTCTAGATGGAATTCCTGTTGCCATTTCCTTGACACATGAAGCAGTCATGGTGAGAGGATTGGTATATACTGAAAGATAGGTTCCATTATTTGCCGTGATTGAATTTAAATTAGGCATTAATTCAGGATTTTTCATCATATCTCTTCTGCCCCCATCCAATACGATGAATAGCAAACCTTCGCTGAGTTGTTCCTGATTTTCCGGAGGCATTTCTACTCCTTCTTTTGGGGCAGGTGCATCTGCAATAATGTAAGAACCAGAGTAAAGAAGAGATGGTAGAGCAAGAATTGCAACTATTGCAATTACCTGAAAAATCAGTTTCTTGGATAATGTCTTGCTAAACATGCGGCTACCTTATTTTATTATTTTATAAAACATATACTTAACATTCATTGTGAACTTATGTTGCAATATCTGTCTTTCAATATGTTTCTCATATTACGGAAGGGTATCGGGACTTAGGTTATAACCACAGGTACTTAGCAGTTTCATGGACAAAAACTCGAGTTTCCCTGATAATCGATGGCTAATTCTTGGAGTTATGAGTCTGAGTTTGATCATAGTGATGTTGAATAATGTCACTTTGAATGTCGCATTACCTGAACTTTCAAAGGACTTGAAAGCGGATAACAGTCAACTACAATGGATTCTTGATTCATACGCATTAGTATTTGGTGGTACATTACTAGTAATGGGTGCTCTAGGTGATAGATACGGTCGTAAAGGCGCTTTACAGATTGGTTTGGTGACAGTTGCTGGAGCATCTGCATGGACTGCACTATTTGCCGAAACAGCGGAACAAGTCATTGCGGCAAGAGCAGTTATGGGTCTTGGTGCAGCACTAGTTATGCCATCAACACTGTCGGTGGTTTTGGTCGTATTTCCATCCCATGAACGTGGTAAAGCGATTGGAATTTGGGCAGCTATGGCAGGTGTTGGTGCACCAATCGGTTTACTTGTTGGAGGTTGGGCCGTTGAAAACTTTGACTGGCAGATGGTATTTTTGATAAATGTACCAATCATAATTTTCGCATTAATCGCTGGAGCAATATTAGTTCCAAAGTCTAGAGATGAATCTCAGATGCCACTAGACTGGACAGGTGCTTTGTTATCAGTTATGGCCCTTGGTTCACTTCTGTATGGGATAATTGAAGGTCCAAGCTTAGGTTGGGATGATCCTATGGTTGTTGGCGCCTTTGTCATTTCTGTAACATCAGGTTCATTGTTCGTATATTGGCAGAGAAAAGCAGAATTTCCGCTTTTGCCATTGGAGTTTTTCCGTGAGAAAAAATTCACTTTGGGATTGCTGGCCATCGCTCTAGCAATGTTTGTAATGTTTTCATTCATGTTCATGCAGATGCTACATTTCCAATTAATCCGAGGTCATTCTCCGTTGTCTGCAGCCATTCGCTTCTTCCCATTGCCGCTTGGTCTAATGCCGGCTGCAGCAAATAGCGATAAACTTGTGTCCAAGTTTGGTAGGGCGAATGTAGTCTCCAGTGGACTTTGTTTGGTTTCAGTAGGTCTACTACTTTTCACACTGGTAGAGATTGAAACTTCATATTATCAAATTGCTTTGACATTTGCTTTACTAGGATTGGGTATGGGACTTACTATGGCGCCTTCGACTACGGCTGTGATGGATTCCATACCGGAGCAGAAAGCAGGAGTAGGAAGTGCAACAAATGATGCAAGTAGGGAAATCGGCGGTGCACTGGGAATTGCAATTGGAGGCAGTGTTCTCAATCAAATTTACCAATCTGTAGTCACAGTTCCATCTTCTTTATCAGACTCTGAAGAAATAATTACATCATCATTTCCAGCAGCAATTAGGCTTGGTGGAGAATTATTAGCCCAAGGTAATCCAGTTGGCGGTGAACTAATCAATTCTGCCCAACTAGCATTTATCGAAGGAATGGTTGGTTCATGTTATGTCGCTGGTGCAGTTGCATTAATTGCGGCTATCATAGTTAAATTCAAAATGCCTAATGACAAAGGTTTGACTGAAGAAGAGTGATTAATATCTACCAATCATTGATCGGCAATTCTGAATCAAATTCCGAATTTCCACTTCATCAACATTTGTATTTTGTGTGAAATATAATGTTGTTTTACCCTTCCGTAACTCATCAATATATTTGGTAATCAGGTGTTGATGGTAGTAAAGGGGTGATAGATAAACTCCAACATGTCGACGTTGAATCCTAATTGTCACAAAGGGACGCCCTTCTAAAGTTTCAATACGCAAATCACCAGGTTGTTCGCGAATTATGTTTAGGCCTTCACATTCAAGTTTGACGAGTTCTACTATTTGCGACCAAAGAAAAACAAATTTATCGTTCTTCATGGTTAGAACTTGTGAGGGATGTCAATGTAATTGGTATTTAGCGATGAGAGTTTAGATGAATAATTCCTACTTCGAGTCTGTCATGGGTTGGATGAACTTCCACTAACTGTACAGGTACTTCTAGTACTTCCGCAATTTCCTCGGCGATGGAAAGTGGTAACTCAATACGCTGATTTGGGGCATCAAAACGGATCCATCCTTCATCGATTCCAAGTTCTTTTGTCAATTCTTCCAAGTCATCTTGAGCGTCTTCAATACTTGTTGGAATCGCTCCAAAAATAATCGTATCATCATCACTCAAAACCTCATATGGACGTAAGTTTGCTTGACCTCTTCTCTTGAACCTTGCTCTCAATTGACCAGCATCTTTGAATTTAGCAGTGCAAAATTTCAAATGGAAATCAAGTGACTTCGACGCTTCTTTGATTTTCAATCCCAATTCCAAAGAGCCTTCTGCTGCGGCGGTGATTCCTCCACTGAGGTTAAATCCTCTAACATCCATATTATCTTGATTTCCAACTGTTATCTCCAATTCATTTAGATTTAGAAATTCAACTGGAGAATCATCAAGTTGTTCTATCAGAGCGAATAATTGTTCTTCCTTGTCAGGTTCACATGGTAACTCTACGCCGACAAATATGCCTGCGTCCTTGCATGCTTGCATTACTTCGAGATACTTGTCAACAGTTCCGTCTAGCAAGTGGAATCTAATTTCATCAAGTCCAGCCTCACCAAAATCAATAGCACGCTTGTAGTCGAATGGAATGGATGTGTACAAATGAATGTGATGTTCAGGGCCAAAGGCAGCCTTCAATTGCTTCACAGCCTCTAGAGATTTTTCTAAATCTAGCATTGGGTCTCCACCTGTGATTCCTGTACCGGTTGCCTTCATTGCATGGCCTTCTTCGATAACCTCGTCCCAAGACGAGCATCTTCGCTCATTAGCAAACATGTCTGGACTTTCTCGACGATTATCTGATAGTGGACAGTAATCGCAGCCCCAGTGGCATTTTCCAGTGACAAATAATACTAGTTTACTGCCCTTCTGGCACTGTATACAACCCTCAGCTTCGCCTTGTTCAGCGGATGGGATTTCAGTTGCCATAATTAGGGATCGGGACATGTCAAACAATACTCCGTGTTACATCAATGGTTTGAATCTCTCGCTATGATTCAGGAATAATTCTTCTTTGCACTAACAATTAGCCATCGATGAAATCGACGATCTAAGGTTAATTCTGGGTGAAATGTTAACGCTAGTTTTACCCCATCGAGTATACCTACAATTTCGTTTTCTAAAGTGACAGCAGTCGTACAGTTTATCGATTCAGGTAAGAATCTTGGGGCACGAATAAATACGCCAGGATAGAATTCTTGATTAGTCGATGCAGCCTCATGAGACATTTTTAATGGTTTATGATTGAAATGGTCCCGTTGAAGTTCTAATTCCTCGGTTGCCATTGATTTTGGAGTATCTAACAATACATCGAGTGGTGCTTCAAATGATTGTCTTTGACGACCCCATGCATTACGAGATATCTTTGCAGAAATGTATGGCTTTCTATCTTCACCCGGATTAGATAGAAGGATTGCTCCAGCACAGGTGCCTAAAACCGGGCGATTCGGGTATTTGTCCATCCAATCAAATATGCCACCAAGTAGTGATTCACTTTGACTTGCTTTACGCATTGCAGTTGATTCTCCACCAGGGAGTATTAGTGCTGAAATATTAGAATCGATTTGTACAGCCTTGCGTAATTCAACGATTTCAATTTGCAGGCCGACTTCTAGCGATGCATGCATTAGAGCTTCAATATGTTCATGTCGCGCACCCTGTAGCATCGCCAAACCGATCCGCAACATGTAGTGCCGTTAGGCTCGCCCTCTATCAGCCCAACGCTTGATACACAGTCATGCTAGGTCTTGAAGAACTGCGTCCAACTGCGGTAACACAATGGCACCTTATGACGGAGACTGCTTTCTTGTTCCGGGGCCTGTCAGAATGGGTAAACCATGCCTTGATGCCATGGGTACGCCTACAATCACGGCTAGAGGTCCAGAATTTAGAGATGTGATGGCTGACTTGAATTCCGGATTGAGGTATGCTTTCAATATCTCACCATCGAAACCTGAAAAGAAAAATCAATCATGGGCAGGGGAGGACGACTACAAAGTGGTTGTAGTATCAGGTAGTGGTACTGCTGCAATGGAGATGGTTATCGCAAATCGGTTTAGAACAAATGACCTAGTTTTGGTTCCGACCAACGGTAAATTTGGCGAACGTGTGGCTGAGATTTGCTCGAGGTTTTGTAATGTCAAGCATATAAAATATGAATGGGGTAGAGCGTTTGACTTATTCGAACTGGAACAACAACTAGAACGAAAATGTTACGAAGCATTAGTTATTTGTCATAATGAAACCAGTTCGGGAATTACTCAAGACGCTCCAGCAATTGCAGAGATGTGTCAACGCCATAATACTCCGTTTATTCTTGATGGAATTACATCGATAGGTGGATTACCTGTTCATTTGGAACAGTGGGGTGCAGAAGCCGCTGTTGTCGGTGCACAAAAGTGTACGGCTGGACCCTCAGGGATAGCGGCAATCGCAATAAACTCACATTTCATTGAAAGAAGTAAAGCGATCAAAGAGCAAGGAGAATGTAGCCCATCATATTATCTCGATTTGATTTCTGCTCTGAAAAAAGGTGATGATGACCAAACTCCTTGGACTCCGGCAATCAACTTAGCGATGGGTTGGGCCGGTGCGCTCAATACACTGAAACAAGAAACTCTTGAAGGTAGATGGGACAGATGTAAGCATCTTTCAACAGGTGTCGAGAATTTATTTTCGCATTTAGGATTTGAATTATTAGCAGACCCATTCCAGCGTAGTAGCACAGTTACCGCTATCATGTATCCCGAAGGAGTGGACGATTCTTGGCGTACAGACCTAAAAAATAAATATCAGACGCAAGTAATCGGTGCACAAGACCATCTCAAAGGTAAGATGTTCCGTGTTGGCTCGATGGGGGAAACTACAGTTGAAGAAATGGTCGAAGGATGTAAGAGAATGATTTCATGCTTCAAGGACCACGGCATAGATTTGCCAGATGTTGATGTTGAATCCTTTTTTTGAGGTTTTGAAATGAATTATATTGTGCTTGGACGTTTTCAACCATTGCACAATGGCCATGCCTTACTCATCGAGAAGGCTTTAGATTTATCAGTCGAGGGAGACACAGTCACAGTCGCAATCGGTTCTGCATCATGCCTAATGGAGCCACGTAATCCGTGGACTGGAGAAGAAAGAAAAGAAATGATAGAGGCTTGGTCTAACAAAGTCAATATCGTCTTAATCGATGATATCAATGACCCACCAAATTGGGTTGAACATGCATCAAAATTCCATGGTGAAGGTACTTTAGTCACTTCTGACGAAGATACTGCTGAATTGTATCGGTCATCAAATTGGCCAGTTATTGACGTTAAACTAGAGAATCGAGAAAATTTTGAGGGTTGGCGAATTAGGCAAACTATCAAAATGCTCTCAACTGTGGATGATTTTGAGGCAGTTAGAGAAGTATTATCTGCGACTCTTCCTGCAGAAATTATAGATTGGCTTATCGAAAAAGACGCTCTATACCGATTATCGACATTCCAAACCGGCGTTTATGCTGGCTGATTAGTCTGATGCGACTACAACTCTAGCAGCGATGAGAACTCTTTGTTTGTACATGTAACCAGCTTCGAGAACATCAACAACAGAACCACTCGCAAAATTTTCTGATGCTGGAATAGTTGTGATTGCATCCATTTTTGCAGGGTCGAATTGCTTTCCTTTTGCCTCTATGGCAGTGACTCCTTCTCCGGAAATCTCATGCCACATTTTATTTCTTAGCAATCTTATACCTTGGGCTACAGGTGATTGGTCATCATCATCGATGGTTGATAATGCTCTGTCCACATCCGACAGGATGGTGAGCATTTTTCTTGCAAGCCCCATACTTCCATATTGAATAAGTTCAGATTTTTCTGCCATCATTCTTTTGCGAACATTTTGTGTTTCTGCTTCTTTGTAAGCAATTTCCTTTTCCGCTTTTTCTGCTCGAGATAATGCTTCTTCAAGCGGGTCTAATTCCTCTTCAACACCAACTTCCATGGTCTCTCCATTTTCATCGACTGTTGGTATTTCATCATCGATATTTTCGACAATTTCATCGCCATCTTCAGGTGACTTGTCATCAGACATTGTTTGCCGGTCACATAACTATTGTTTGAACCCGTCGAAACTATGAATTCAATATATTACGTATATTGAAGTCTCCATGACCCCATTTTTGAGCATCCATGTGTTCTCTTCCGACAATTCCAATTAGGCCATTTTCGTTATTCCAGCGTGTTAATGCATAGACTAGCAAACGTGAAGTTCTATCATGGGCTTCATATGTTGGAATTATCTTTGGGTCTTTTGTTTCATCAAGAGTTTCTCCTAATTTCTTTCTCCGGTCCATCCAGTCGAGACATACTTTTTGAGCAAACTCTTCTTCAGGAATTCCTGCAAGAGATTCGGTAATTTCATTCCACGTAGATTGTGAATAGAGGTCATCTCTGTTAGCAATTTCTCTACCTAGTGCAACAT
>ENA-ORDR01000338-ORDR01000338.1-marine-metagenome-genome-assembly--contig:-NODE-338-length-24497-cov-5.666585_pt1 | contig 24497 bp, 20 predicted proteins | sample MGYA00240993_ERZ508538 | MGnify/ENA primary metagenome ERZ508538 (study PRJEB26207, sample SAMN05421999) | marine metagenome | isolation source: Monterey Bay, California, USA | place: USA:Monterey Bay... | reverse complement strand
TATCTTCTTGCATCAATAATTTTTGCATTTGGCATCATCAAGTGAATTAAACCAATATGTCTGAAATTATTAGGCATCTTATCTGTAAACATAGGTGCATCTTTTCTGTGTATCCTAGTGTCTTCAATGAAACTCTTCCCAAAAGCTTCTCTTTGCTCGAGCGTCAATGTCTTCAAGCTCTTTGGATAGTTGCCCAGCTTGCCATAAATATCACCACCTCGAAGGCTTTGCGCTATAGACAGGATATTAGGAAGTTCTAGCGTCCCATCGATCATAGAATGTGATGCTAGGATTTGTTCAATAAGTGTTGAGCCAGCTCTTGGGAGTCCTAATATAAATATTGGATCTTTGGTTGAGTGTCCCCCGGTACCAAGGTCTTGAAAAAAATCTTTGTCGCAAACATCTATCTGAGCCTGAAGCTCTGCGTCCATTCTTTCAATGGAGTATTTGCTTTGGTCATTTTTAATTTTATTGCCTGTTTCTAGATGAAAAAAGGCCTCATCAAATTCGCCAATTGATTCACAGCCTTGAGCAAGAGCAAAATGGAAATATGCTTTATCTCTTAATGATAAATCTACTCTTCGAACCTGCTCTCTCATGCTATTCAATTCATCAGATGAAAAAGAATAGGTTTTTAAGTTTGCTAGCGAGAAGAAAGATTCGCCATGGTCAGGTTTAATTTTATATGCTGATTGATAGCTATGAATTGCTTGATCCGTCTTTCCAAGTGTTTTTTGCGCATGTCCTTTTGATGTAAGTGTACTGAAATTGTATGGATTTTTATTCAGGATATCGTCAAACATACTGATTGCTTCCTCGTGACCTCCATTCTGCATAATTTCACTGGCTTTGTGCGCTTGATAGATTGGATTATCTGGGTATTGATCACACAGAATGTTCACTTGCTCCATAGTTTTGGTAAATTTTTGTTTTTTTCTGAGAATTGAAGCATATTGCATTCTTAGATCGCCATCGTTGGGTTTAAATTCAACTGCTTTTTCAAGCAAAAATTCTGCATCATCAAAGTAACCAAGTCGGTTAGCAATTTCAGATAAGAGTGACATTGCATAGGTATGGGTAGGATTCTTTTTAAGAAAGGCTCTAATTTTTGTCTCAGCCAAACCTAATCTACCCTCATTGAGTATTTGGTCTATGTATAACAATGCAGCAGGAAGGGATTGAAGTTTCTCTATTTGATTGTGCGCATGATCAGCAGCAGGCTTATTTTTACTTTTAACAAAATATTGATACAAAGAATTCCATGATGCCAGCAAAGCTGGATTGAGTTCACAAGCTTGTCTGTAATGAATAACTGCCTGCTCTTCATTCCCCAAATCGCGATTGATGTGGCCGAGTTCTTGATATGCCCGACCCATATCAGGAGCATTCATCAATAAACGTTCAATATATTTTTTTGCATCATCGAATTTTTTTAAATATCTGGATGAAACAGATGCAAGGTACAACCCATCAATGTGATTGGGATGATCCTTCAGGATTATTTCAAATAGCATGAGAGCGTCTTCAAACCTATTGTCCTTAACAGCTTGAGTGGCTTCGCTTAAATCTACTGAGAGAGTAGCTTCATCTGCATTAAATTTATCTTCTTTCATTCGAGTAATATTTTAACAAAAATAATCAATAATATTCTTTTATAAAAATAAAAAAGGGAGCTTGAGCTCCCTTTTTTATTACTTAAAACCTAGATTAGTTAAAGTGTCGCTTGAATCTAAGACCCAATGTAGTAGGTCTTATTATTCCAACTCGCTGTCTATCAAAAATAAAAGTATTATTGATTTCAGCTCTTTCATCAGTAATATTATCTAGATAGACTTCAGCCATCCAAGAATCATTACTTATTCCAGCGCGCATGTTAATAAAGCTATAGCTATCTTGAATAGCTTTATTAGGCTCCATAACATCAGAATAACTATCATCAGACCATGTTAACTGAGCTTGATAATGTCCAGTATTACCAGAGGCCATTGCCCATTCTTTTCTAGCAGCTAGGTTGCCCTGTATGCCTGGAGCAAAAGCTAAATCAGAACCAACTTTAATATCAGTAGTAGGAACTAAACTTTTAGTAATCTCTGTGCTTAACAATGAGAATGCGCCTGATAGCATCCAGCCATCTACGTCAGGATAATAAATAAAGTCTCCTTCAACCCCCATAATTTCTGCATCTGCGGCATTATCTGAGAAGAATAAATTCACAATACTCGGATCAAAAACAGTTGTTTGAAGACCACTAACATCAACCATGAATGCACTACCATTAAATCTAAGTTGTCCATCGGCAAGAACAGCTTTCCAACCAAACTCGTAGTTGGTAACTTCATCAGACTTAACTTCAGGTTTAACCGAATAGGTTCCAGCAGCATTAGATGATCCGACCGGTCTATTTAATAGCCCCGGTCTGAAACCTTCTGACCACGTTACGTAGTACATCAGATCTTCGGACGGATTCCATGAATAAGTTATTTTTCCAATAACTCCGTCACTTTTAGCTTTATCAGGATAGCCATTAGCATTTCCTGGCGCATATTGAGCTGATAAATTTGAACCAAATTGTTGAGTATCAGGCGCCCCAAATCCATTATAGAATGATGAGTTAGCACTTCCCTCAAAATCAACTTCAATGTCATACCATCGAGCACCCACAGTGAGTTCGGATGTTTCTGACACATCCATACTAATTTCACCAAAGATACCTTGTTGCTTGTCAGTTCTTCTAATATCGTTGAAGAATATTACCGGCTCGCTGTATGGTCCTGCCGAGAACCAGCCAGGACTTGCGTTATTTATTGATCCAGAGACTGAGGTATCAGTCAGAGCATAGTTTGCAGCATAGGTAATATCATTACCGACAGAACCTGGATAATTAAAGAGGTTTAACTCAGTTAATTCGAGATCACTCATAAATGCACCAGCTGTAAAACTCGTAGTGTCATTGATAGCGCCGCTAATTCTTAATTCATGAGTCTGCACTTCCGTATTTGTTGTTGAATCAACCAATAAGTTTGGAGCGCCACATGTACCAGTTGGGACATTACCAGGAGCATTTGATGTATAAGTTACGTAATAGTCACAAATGTAGTAAGGAAGATACTGGCCAACAAATAGATAGTCAGTGTAATCTACATTTTGGTCTGAAGTTCTGTCTGTGTATGCACCAGTATAAACAACTTCAAGATCACCAATAGAACCAGTAAGAGTTAAGCTCATATTGTCATATTCATCTTCAATAGAATCGTCAGTATATCTTTGAATTTCCAAGTCACCCAAAGTAGGATCTACAAAAAATACGCCGTCAGCATCAATAGTTTGAGTAGCAACAGTTACCAAAGCATCCCACTCATCATTAATCTCATGCTTAATGCTTGCTCTGAAACCTTCATAAGTAGATTCATTAGCATCTTCTTTGACAATTGCATTAGCATTTAAAAGTGTAGCGCCTGAAAGGTCTGCTCCAGCTTGAAAACCACCTCTAGATGATGAAACAGGAAGACCATTTTGTCTTACAGTTCCAGCTGCTCTAAAACGTGCTGATTGACTTGCATTAAGTGTTCCAGCAACTTGGTCAATATAGCCTCCTCTTTGATCTCTGTATGCAACAAACCTCAATGCTGTGCTTTCGCCCATTGGAATATTGTTTACATATTCAAACTTATTACCAGTATCACCTTCTGACATAGATCTCATTTCAACTTCTAAGCTGCTTGATGATTCGCCGATGACAGGTTTGTTTGTAATCATTCTAACAACACCAGCTTGTGAGCTAGCACCAAATAGAGTGCCTTGCGGTCCGGATAAAACCTCTATACGCGCCATATCAGCTGCATATACATCTAAGTTTCTGCCTGGTTGGCCCAATGGTTGCTCATCAAGGTAAAAAGCAACGTTAGGTGCTAAACCAGCAACACCTGCTGTAGTAAGGTTGGGGGTAGTAGATGCAAGACCTCTTATGTATATAGTGCTCTGACCTGGACCAGATCCACCAGCTGTAACGCCTGGTAATTGCATGAGGTAGTCTTCAAAGACATTAATTCCTTTTTGCTCAAGGGTTTCTTCTCCTATGGCAGAAACAGAAAGCGGAACGTCTTGCAGACTTTCAGATCGTTTTCTTGAGGTTACAACAACCTCTTCAATGGTTGCTTGAGACTGGGCCCCAATATAACCAGTAAATGCTGCAGCATTAAGGATGGCTAATGCGGACAATGCTGAGACAGATCTACTGCCGACTTTATCTAAAGTCTTTTTATTAAACGTCTTGTTTAATCTGTTTAATATATTGGTCTTAATAGTATTTATCATGATTCCCCCCAAGGGATAAAATTATTTAAAGTTGGATTTCAAAGTAAAAGCAGATATAGAAATTGCTTCCATTTTGTTGGTTTTTGCTCAAGCTTAGGCTCGAGTAATTTAAAGACATGCCTAGACCATAACAATTGAAAGGGAAAATTGTAAGTAAATATGAAAAAAACAGCCTTTATTTTTGCTCTGTCGTATTTTTTGAACTTCTTCAGTAGACTAACCGCTAATGTTTAAAAATATCGCACCCAAACGCTTTCTATTCTCACTGCTGCTAATATCTGCGTTTATCGGAATTACTTTGGTCAACCTGACAGAAGCCGATAAATTATTTTCAGGAATCCAAGAGCAACTATCCAATAGCCTTGGATGGTTAATCATTCTTGCAGCTAATGCAATTTTAGTTTTTGTTATTTACCTTGCTTTTAGCAAGCATAAAAACCTTATTCTTGGTGGCCCAGATGCAAAGCCCGAGTTTTCAAATATCAACTGGATTGCAATGCTCTTTAGTGCAGGCTTGGGTATTGGCTTGCTGTTTTATGGGGTGGCTGAACCTATTATGCATCTAAGTTCGGATGCAATTCATCAAGAAGGTGCTGCATTTTCAGATAAAGCAAATCTCTCCATGAATCTTACTTATCTGCATTGGGGTTTTCATGGCTGGGCTATATATGGTGTTGTTGGATTATGCTTTGCATATTTCTCTTTTAACAAAAATTTACCTTTTCGAGTCAGTTCTTTTTTCTCAGGCACTATGACCCAAAATGCATGGGGCAGAGTCCCGCTGGATATTATTGCCATCATTGCAACAATTTTTGGGATTGCAACCTCTCTTGGTCTTGGGGCCAATCAAATCAATTCTGGTCTTGGGTATATGGGAGTGCTTGAAGAAAACTTTGTTAGCACAGTTTGGATAATAGTTTTCATTACTTTGCTTGGGTTAATTAGCGTTGTTCTTGGTTTGCAAACTGGTATTAAGAGACTCTCTCAGCTCAATATGATCCTGTGCGGATTGATGCTTGGTATTATTTTTATAGCAGGACCCACAAGCTTTATCGTTGATGGTCTGCTGCAAAATGTTGGCTCTTATATTCAAAACCTACTAAGTCTGTCTACAAACACTCAAGCGTATGTAGATTCATCTTGGCAAAATGGCTGGACCCTATTTTATTATTCGTGGTGGTTTGCATGGTCACCTTTTGTAGGATTATTCATCGCAAGAATATCTTACGGCAGGTCGATTCAAGAATTTCTTCTGGGGGTTGTGGTCATACCATCAATATTAGTATTTGTTTGGATGGGTATATTTGGTAATGCAGCTCTTCATCAAGAATTGATGGAACCAAATTCCTTAAGTACGGCAATAAACAATGACATTGCTATCTCACTGTTTGTATTTTTAGAACAGTTTCCTTTCTCCCCTATTTTAATGGGGCTATCAATAGTTATTATTTTAACGTTTTTTGTAACCTCTTCAGATTCAGGTGCATTGGTTACCTCAATGTTAACCGCAGCAAACAATGAAAAGGCTCAGGATGAACCGCCAATGCTTTTAAGGGTGGTTTGGGCTATATCTCTTGGGATAATTGCTGTTGTTCTTTTAGCTGGTGGTGGCTTAGGCGCATTACAGACATCCGTAATAGTCACAGGCGTTCCGTTTGCAATACTTATTTTCTTTGCCTGCAAGAGCCTATTAAAAAGCCTGAATCATTAACCTGAATGATGTCGTGAGCTCAGTAACTGATCAAAATAAAAAAATTACTAAGGAGTTTTTTGAAGCTTTAAGCAATGGCTCCGATAAATATTTAGATTTTTATACAGACGAATCCATTATTTGGACTGCTGGCAACAATGCTATTGGGGGCACCAGGACCAAGGAAGAAGTTGTAAGTTTCGCTCAAAATATTCTTTCTGCGTTTCCTACCGGTATTACTTTTAACATTAAAGGTATGACAGCCGAAAATGAAAGAGTTGCAGTAGAAATAAACGGTGAAGCTATGCATGCATCAGGAGCGACATACAATAATCAGTATCATTTTTTGCTTATAATTAAAGATGGAAAAATTCTAGAGCTTAAAGAGTATATGGACACTCAGCTTGCTGCAAAAATTCTACTTGGGGAATAATCCTGGAACTCTCAAATAAAAAAATTGCCTTTCCTTGGTGGTTTAAAGTGGCTCTCTTCATGCTAATTTGGCCAATGTTTATTGGTCCATATGTAGCTTTAAATAATCCTTCTTTTTTTGGAGGATCAGAAGCGGCTGAACTTACATTAAGTTCTGGACTATATGTAGCGAGAAATCTTGCGGTCGGACTAGCTTTTCTCATTGCTATCTATTTGAGGAATGTGCCGATGTTATTTATTTTAATTATTATCAGGCTTGTAACTGATTTAATAGATGCTCCAGTTTTCTTCGCTTTCAAAGACCCGAATCTGATTGGGCTAATTTTAATCTTTACGTTATGTTGCTACTTGCCAGCGATTATTGGATTGCGTCATCTCTGGAAACAGTTATGAAAAACATCCACCTCACAATGATGGCCTTTGAAATTGTTAGGCTGATTGACGTTGCTTGTTTTTATAAAAGATAAGTTCTTGAATCCAATTTCTTTTATTCACTTCATGCATTGAAGATTTATCTTCTGAAAGAATTATTCTTCCGCCATCCATATCCACTCTTAGTGAATCTGTTTTGATAACTTGGCCATTAGCAAGATGGACCTCACCAATCATCTGACCCGTTGAGTCTTCAGGGTGTAAGTTAGAAAATATTTCAACAAGTTCTTCTTTTTTCATGGTCGCTCTCTAATGTTTTAATAATATAATTGATATCGTTGTCAATTATACGTCATTTCAAAGATTGAATAAATACTTTAAGAGATTATTTGCTAGCAGAAATGTATTTTTTTAACACTCTATCTTTATGGGCGCTAGTTCTTGTAGAATAAAATCTTTTTAATAATAAAAATGGAGATCGATATGAGAGTTTTTTTAAGTTTAGCTTTGCTGTTCAGTTTCAGTGTTATGGCTCAAGAGAGCACAGAATATAAATATGAAGTAGAGGCCAACAAAGCTGAGTACTACATAGGAAGCTATAAAAAAGGTAAAGATGTAGAAGATCTTACTGCTTGGTATGGCAAGTTTGCTGAATGGGCTGACTCTAAAGGCAATACTTTTGACAAGATGTCTGTTGCGATACTAACGCCTTACTTTAGCTCGGATTTATCAACCCATGATGTTATGTGGGTTACTAATACCCCTGGTCCTTTAGAGCAATTTACTGGTCTGCAGGAATGGGTGACAGATGGATTGCCTAAGTTAGGGAAATCTTTGCCAGTTATTAACACACAAGTTCTAGATACATGGCAGTGGGTTGTATCAAGTCCAACCACTACTGAAGAAGGCACTTTAATGTATGCAACATATGCTGACTGTTCTTTAGAAGATGGTTACAACATGAGACAGGTCTATGACATGTATAAAGATTTTGCAGTATTTGCTCAATCGCAAGGCGATACTCTTGGAAGAAAGCTGATTGTTGTAGAGTCAGGTGGGCAGCTTGAAGAAGGAGTTGATTTTGTAAGATTGATGTACTCCTCTTCTGTCATGGAAAGAGGTACTAATGCTGCGTTGTACTATGACAAAATTGAGGGCAGCGAAGCCAGCAATAACTTAAAAGGTTTCTCGTGCTCGAATGCAAGCTCATACATTGGTCAATCAATGAGAGATTATAAATAGATTTTTAAATTTAAAATTATTAAAAGGAGGTCTTTGGCCTCCTTTTTTTTGGATAGACTAATTAAATTAGTCTTCTTGGTCCTGGAAAAAATCTATTTGTTTGTTGTTGATATTCTTTGTATCCAGGTCTTTTTTGCAGTGAGTAATATTCAGATGGTACAGCGCCAGTTGTGAAGACCAAGGTCTTATACATTGCTCTAGATGTATATAATATGCATAAAAGCGAAAGCCATAATCCATCGCTGTAGTCATTACCAAATAATTCTATGCTTATAGGCTCTAAGGTAAGCCATGATGGAATTGCTGCAATTATCAGGCTGTTCCATACCATCCACTCATAAAAATAATTGGGGTGCCTGCAATACTTCCATAAACCAACATTGCAGACCTGTCTTTGTTTTCCCTCTTTTTTCATCTTTTGAAGGAATTCAAGTTTTTGGAAGTCAGCAATGGATTCTAATGTAAATGCTAACAGCCAAATTAATAAACCAATCATTTCCAATACAGCAAAAGTTTCAGAAGTATTTGAAGCTATTATAAATACAGGCAACGCCAGAAAAGATGCGTTTGCTAAGCCTTGAGATATAGCGTCAATCTGTAAAGCTAGCAAGGTATTGTCTTTGCCCTCTTCCTTCCATAAAACACGTTGATATTCATATCTTGGGAATTCTCTATTAAGCAACCCTAAGCGCCACATCTTTAATGCACCAAGTCCCATACGAAGTCCAATAAATATAACCACCAAACTCACTACAAAGGAACGCAACCAATAACCATCGCTAAAAATAAAACTTATCAAGCCCAGTAATACCAAACCCCATGGCCATCCAATATCAACGTAACTCATTCGACCAGTTCGCCAGATAGGAATGCAGACAACCAAGGTAAAAAGAATGGATTGTCCAAGTAAATTAATAAGGCCAATTTCTAAAAAAATAGAGGTAGATAACAGCACCAGCAGAACCAAAAAATAAGGCAGAAGAGGTCGAAAGTAATTCATAATTATTTTGCTCTTATTTAAAAGTCTGCCTACTCCGGAAATAATACCCATAAAAAAGCCTACTATAGTAGGCTTTTTAGTAAATTGGCATCCCGTAGGGGAGTCGAACCCCTGTTGCCGAGATGAAAACCCGGTGTCCTAGGCCTCTAGACGAACGGGACTAGATTGCGGCAATTATAAAAGCTAAAACTCTATATTAAAAGGGCTAAACCCTTATTTAATCTTATTGTTTACTGCTTTCAGAAATCCTCGTAAAAAATTACCTTCCATTTGATCTGGATACAGTCGTCGAAACATTCTTTCCATGCGAGTAAGAATCTGTTTTGGGTTCTTGGGATCAATCAAATCAAGCTTAAAAACTGTTTCGTTAAAATGATCAATAAGATGCTGGAGCTCCTGTGAAGTGTATTCAGGAAAGTCCTGCCAAGGACCAATGGGCTCATTATGTGAGGCTTGATACAATTCATAACACACCACTTGGGTCGACATAGCAATATTTAAAACTGGGTATTCTGGATCAGCTGGGATAATCAAATGTTTGTTTGATAATTGCAGTTCTTCATTAGTAAGTCCCCTGTCTTCTCGACCAAATAAAATTGAAACCTCGATATTTTCTGCAGCCAACTGATTGATTTCTTGTGCTGCATCTTTTACAGATGCCACTGGCCATTCTATGGTTCTCTCTCGAGCAGAGGTTGCAAAAATTATTTTAGAATTTTTTACTGCTTCTTCAATCGAACTGAAGACTTGCGCCTGTTCCAAAACATCGCCGGCATTTCCAGCTAAAGCTGTCGCTTCGTCATGCGGAAATTTCTTAGGATTGATTAATGCAAGTCTGCTTAAGCCCATATTTTTCATTGCTCTAGCAACAGATCCAATGTTTCCTGGATGGGATGTTTCAACCAAAACTATTTGAACAAATTCATTAAGAGGATTCATGGAACTATTATCATCATTTCCAGTACAATATGCGACATGTCAAAGCCTGCTTTATTAAACGTCGCCCTAATCGCTGCAAACATCGGAGCTGCAGAGCTCGAATTTGCTGTAAAAAAAGTACATGTTCTCGATGTCATGAAAAAAGGTCCTACAGATTACGTTACTGAAGTGGATCGAAAGGTTGAAGACATTGTTTTTGAGGAAATTAAAAAGTATTACCCAGAGGATAATTTTCTAGGAGAAGAGTCTGGTCACGAAGTTAATAACTCTGATACAACCTGGGTACTAGATCCCATAGATGGTACAACTAATTTTATTCATGGTTACCCTCAATACTGTATTTCTTTGGCCTGCGTGGTTAAAGAACAAACTCAGCATGCTGTTATTATTGATCCAACTCGTCGAGAAGAGTTCAGCGCATCAAGAGGCAAGGGAGCTGAATTGAATGGAGAAAGAATTCGGGTGAGCAAGAGAACTAATCTAACAGATGCTCTGCTAGGTAACACCTCGCATGTGAATGAGTCACAAAATTATACATTTGATAATATTTCTGCATTTAGATCTCTATATAAACATGGTTTGACTATTAGAAGATCTGGCTGCTCTGCGCTTGACTTAGCATATGTAGCCGCAGGAAGATTGGATGGTTTTTGGGCCAATGGATTATCAGTATGGGACGTTGCTGCTGGACTTTTAATTGCTCAAGAAGCTGGGGCTTTAACAAGTGATTTTGTTGGCAATCCAGATGTGACTGATTCAGATCATTACCTTTGCGCTACCCCGAAATGTTTCAAGCAAATGCTTGAAGCGATTCAGCCTAACTTTACTAACAAAGAAGACTAAGGCATATCGTCAAATTCTAAACCCTCTGGTTCAGGTATCGCTAGATCATCCTGGGTAATTGATAGGCTCAAAAGCATGTTAGCTACAACATAAATTGAAGAATACGTTCCAACTAAAACACCGATAATTAACGCTTGACTGAAGCCTCTTATCATCTCTCCACCAAAGAAAAATAATGCCATTAAAACTAATAAGGTAGTAAATGAAGTGATCAATGTTCTTGATAGGGTTTGGTTGATTGAGCGATTAACAATTTCTTCAGGTTCAAAGCCCCTCTCGCCTCTAAAATTCTCTCTCATTCTGTCAGACACAACAATCGTATCATTCAGGGAATATCCAATCACCGCTAATAAAGCAGCAAGAACTGTCAGATCAAAATCCCATGCTAGCAATGAAAACAAACCAAGAATAATGACTACATCATGCGCCAACGCAGCCACAGCACCCAGAGCAAACTTATATTGAAATCTAAAGGCAACATAAAGCAAGATCATGCCAAGGGCGACAAGCATTCCTAAGCCCCCTTGATCTCGTAACTCTGATCCAATCTGTGGACCAACAAACTCAATTCTTTGAAGTTCAATTTCAGAATCAGACGCCACTAAAAAAGCGAAGATAGTATCGCCTAATTGACTGCTTCCATCCTTGTCTGCAACCTTAATAAGCACATCTGTATTTGAACCAAAATTGACTACTTGAAAATCATCAAAACCATTGGCAGTCATTAAGTCACGAATGTCGCCAAGATCAGCTGCTTCAGAATAAGATACTTCAATGAGAGTTCCGCCACTAAAATCTAAGCCTAAATTAAGGCCTCTAAATCCAAGAGATAAAATAGATAAAGCTAATAAAGATAGTGATGCAATGGTGGCTATCTTTCGATAGCTCATAAATGGAATATTAAGATTCATTAAACTCTCAGCTCCTTAATATTTTTATTTCCATACATTAAATTAATAATAGCCCTGGTTCCCAAAATAGCTGTGAACATTGAGGTAATAATTCCTATTGATAAAGTAATTGCAAAACCTTTAATAGGGCCAGTTCCTATAGCGTAAAGAACTATCGAGGCAATAAGGGTTGTAACATTTGCATCAAAAATAGTAACAAAGGCTCGTGAGAAACCTTCTTGAATGGCTGTTTGTGGATCTCTTCCCTCTGCTAGCTCTTCTCTTATTCGAGAGAAAATTAGAACATTTGCATCAACGGCCATACCAATGGTCAAAACAATGCCTGCGATTCCTGGAAGAGTAAGAGTTGCTCCAAGTAGTGACATAAAGCCAGTAATAAGAACAACGTTTGCGAACAAGGCTATGTTTGCTGCCAAGCCAAACCAGCGATAGTAAAAAACCATGAATAGCACTACCGACAAAAGACCGATAATAATAGAACGAATGCCCAGCTCAATATTTTCTTTTCCAAGGCTAGGTCCAACCGTTCTCTCTTCAACAAACTTCATTGGGGCAGCCAAAGCACCTGCCCTAAGTAATAAAGCCAATTCACTTGCTTCTTGGGGCGAGCCCACTCCAGTAATTCTAAAGCCTGTTCCTAGAACTGCTTGCACGGTAGCTAGACTGATGATGTTTTTTTCAATATACGAGGATTGCTCAATGACCTCATCGCCATTCTCATCGATAGTTAGAGTTGATTTATTTTTACGCTCAACAAATAAAACGCCTAGCCTTCGGCCAATATTTCCACTCGTAGCTTTTTGCATGGCGCGACCACCTTGCATGTCTAGTGAAATATTTACCTGAGCAAATCCACTCTCGTCAAATCCAGAGCTGGCATTGGTGACTCTTTCGCCGGCAACAATAATATTTTTTTCTAGATAGGCTGAGCCCATTCTTTCATCTTGATAGGTAAATTCTTCTTTGCGCAAACGTGATGTTGTTGGAGCTGCTTCAAGTCTAAATTCTAAGTTAGCTGTTTTACCAATAATTTTTTTGGCTGCGGTGGTATCTTGAACTCCGGGAAGCTCAACAACTATTCTGCTGCTGCCTTGACGCTGAACAATTGGTTCGGACACACCTAATTCATTAACTCTGTTTCGCAAGGTCATTAAGTTTTGACCGACCGCATAGTCTCTAATTTCTTTAATAGCAGATTGAGAATATGAAATATCTACACTATTTCGAATGGTGTTCGTTTGGATGTCGTAGAGAGCTGTTCCAACTGCCGTTATATTATCATCACCAAAAACTTTCAAGGCCTTGTTGTAGTCTTCATCGCTTGCAAAGCTAAAGCTCAGCTCTTTGTCTTTCTTCTGAGAGCTCTCAACACTAATACGATCATCTCTAAATTTCTTCCTGTACTGATTTAACAAAGAATCAAGTCGGTTATCTAGAGCGCTTTCAATATCTACTTCTAGTAAAAAATGGACACCGCCGGATAAATCCAAACCAAGCTTTAAAGGGCCACCTCCAATATCTCTTAACCACTGAGGCGTGGAAGGCTCGAGATTGAGGGCAACAATCGCTCTATCAAGTAAGATTCTTTGCAAGGCTGATTTCGCAGCAAGCTGATCGTCAAAAGAAGAAAATTTAGCCACGATATTGTTATCTTTTAAGCCAATAGACTCAGACTCAATGCTCTTAGCGCTTAAAATCTCAGTTACTTCGTTGAGCAGACCTTGATCGGCTGATTGGCCAGAATCTGTATAAGCAATTTGAATAGCAGGCTTGGCAGGATAAAGATTAGGCAAAGAATAGATAATTCCAACGGCTAATACTATTAATATAAAAGCATGCGTTCCTATTGAAAATCTATTCATGGATATTATTAATCTATTGAGGCAATAGTGCCTTTAGGTAAGGTGTTGGCTATGGCTGTTTTTTGAAGTTTAAAAGTAATATTTTCACTCACTTCAATTGAGACATAAGGTCCTTTAATATCTTTTATGCGTCCAATAATTCCGCCAGCAGCCACGACTTCGTCACCCTTTTCAAGATCATCCATCATGGTTTGAAGTGCTTTCATTTTTTTTTGTTGAGGCCTGATCGACATAAAATAAATGATCAGCAAAAAGCCTATAAAAAAGACAAAAATTGGATCCCCAAATAAAAACGATGGAGGTTGAGCTTGTGATTCGTCCATATAATCTCCCTAGATTAAATGATTAGGTACTTCTAAATGACGCTTATTATAAAAGTCTTTTATGAACTTAGCGAATGAATCTGATGCAATTGACTCTCGAATGTCACTCATAAGAGATTGATAGTAATAAATATTATGAAAACTATTCAAGATTGAGCCCAGCATTTCATTTGTTTTATCCAGATGATTTAAATAAGCCTGCGAATAGTTCTGGCAAACTTTGCAATTGCACTCAGGGTCAACAGGTCCTTCGTTCGTTTTGCTTGGTGCATTCCTAATGTTTAATACGCCGTAAGAAGTAATGAGCTGACCGTTTCTTGCATTGCGAGTTGGCAACACACAATCAAACATATCGATACCATAAAATACTGCTTCTACTATGTCCTCAGGCTTTCCAACACCCATGAGGTAGTGAGGCTTGTCAGCAGGAAGATGGGCGGCCAAATGATGCAAAATTCTAGTCTTATCTTCTTTAGGCTCCCCAACACTGAGACCACCGACTGCTATGCCATCAAAGCCAATATCATTTAAACCAGATAAAGATTCTAATCTGAGATCTTCATGCATACCGCCTTGGACTATTCCAAACAATGCAGAGTCTGACTGATGAGCATTCATAGATCTTTGGGCCCATCTCATAGAGAGCTCCATGGATTTTCTGGCTTCTTGATGCGATGACGGATAAGGAGTGCATTCATCAAGCACCATAACAATGTCAGATCCAAGATTCTGCTGGATACGCATCGAGTCTTCTGGGCTCATAAAATGTTTGGTGCCATCATAGGGCGACTGAAAGCTAATGCCCTCCTCGGTAATTTTTGCGAGATCTCCTAGACTCCAAACTTGAAATCCCCCAGAGTCAGTAAGAATAGGTTTGCTCCAATTTGAAAATTTATGCAATCCTCCGAGTTTCTTGATGAGCTCATCTCCCGGACGAAGCATTAAGTGATAGGTGTTTCCTAAAATAATTTCAGCGCCTGTTTCAATAATATTATCTACTTCTAAAGCTTTTACAGTCCCATTCGTACCCACAGGCATAAATGCTGGAGTCTGAATAGAACCTCTATCAAATTCTAGCTCACCCCTGCGGGCGAAACCTTCTGTAGCAGAGATTTTAAATTTCATGTTTTTTCAGAATCATGGCATCGCCATAAGACAAGAATCGATATTCTTTATCGATTGCAACTTGGTAAAGATCAATCATTTTTTCATAACCGATAAAGGCTGCAACTAACATTAGTAGCGATGATTTAGGCAGGTGAAAGTTCGTGATCATGAGGTCCACCACTTTAAACTCATAGCCAGGATAAATAAACAACTGCGTCTCTCCTTTAAAAGGTTTGTAATCTTTCTGGCAAGCTGTTTCCACCGCTCTAACAGAGGTAGTTCCAACTGCTATTATCTTGCCACCCCTAGCTTTGGTTTGATTGACTTGTTCGATTAAGGTTGCATCCACCTCAATAAGCTCTTTATGAATTTGATGCTCAGTAATGAATTCTGTTTTAACTGGCTGAAAAGTTCCAGCACCAACTTGAAGATTAACATAGCCAATATCTATGCCCTTATTTTTAATCTCATTTAATAGCTGATCATCAAAATGCATTCCCGCAGTGGGCGCAGCAACAGATTCTCTTTTTCCAGAATCAGCGTAAACAGTTTCGTATCTTTCTTCGTCAATCTTTTCGGCTGAACGATGCATGTATGGCGGCAGCGGAATTTCACCATGCAATTGAAAAATATTTTGAGGGTCCTGCTCCCAATCCAATACAAAGAAATTATCCTGCCTACCTTTGATAGTTGCAAAGAATTTCTTGTCCTCAAAAGAAAAAACTAATTGAGTATTTTCCTTGGGTGTTCTTGAGGATTTTATTTGAACTAATGTTTGGAAGTCTGATAAAAATCGTTCAAGAAAAATTTCTACTTTTCCACCAGTATTCTTTTCACCAAATAATCTTGCGGGGATCACAGAGGTTTTATTTACTACCAATAAATCTCCATGGTCCATGTAAGAAAGCACATCATGAAAATTTTTATGCTCGATGCCATCAATGCAAGCCAGCAACTTAGAATCCACTCTGTTTTCAAGAGGATATTGAGCGATTAAGTGCTCAGGTAAATCGTAATTAAATTTTTCAGTTTTCATTTAGGTGGGTAATTCTAAAAGATGTTGTTCTCGGCTACAATGATTCGCGTGCCCCATTGGCGGAACTGGTAGACGCGCGCGATTCAAAATCGCGTTCCTTCGGGAGTACCTGTTCGACTCAGGTATGGGGCACCATATTTTTACTATTAATAGCTGCAATCAGTGTTTAATATTGAAAAAAGATAGTTTCTTGTTGTGCTTGCATCTTGCCAGCTATCTGTTGTTGAGATCAAATCAAGGCAACCCAGATTATCAGCATTGATTGGCATTCCTTTGTATAAAGAATCTGTGGCATTGAAACCTTGATCTGGTCGATTTGGAAGAATAGAGTTTGACAGTGATTGAAAATTTCCAATGCCATCATTAATTGCGACATGGGCTCCATGCAAACTAGACTGAAAATCTCTTGTTGAATGAATAATATCTAGTGCGCCATCTAAATTCATATCCCGCACATAAATATTTCCCTCACCATGATGGCTGGTTGCTCTCTCTTGATTGACAAAGCGCGCTGAGGTTTCGTCAACTAGCCCCCCGGACCCATCATTCATTAATACTTGAACATAGGCTCCTTCATAATATGGGTCTGCCCTTGTAATACCAAGCACAACATCTACATAGCCATCATTGTTTAAATCTCCACCAGCAGCATGATTGTATTTAGTTTGATTGATGCCAAATGGACCAGGAGGTAAGGTATTTTTTTTCCAGTTTTGTATCTCTTTGGTGCCATCACTCAGCAGCACAAATCCCTCCTCGGGAAGCAGATCAAAATTTTGTCTATCATTGAAGTTCCAAAAAAGAATATCATCAAAGCCATCGTTGTTTAAATCTGCTAACAAACTGCTCATTGGGCTAGCATATTTATAATGCCAATCAAGATTTAGATGTGGGTGTATGGTGAAGTTGCCGGCACCATCATTGACCAGCAGCATATTACAGGCAAAAAGATCCACATCACCGTCCCCATCTGGATCTCCCCCGCTTGCATCGTGAGCAAATCTACAAAGCTGCCCTAAACCATTATTCTCATCTTCAATATTAGCTGAGCTTTCTTCAAACTTACCTGAGGAATTAGAAAGCAATAAAAAATGTGGGAATGGATCAATGCCCCATCCCTCTCGTTGTGCAACAGAAAGACCCATTGAGCCAGCAAACACATCATCCAAGCCATCTCCATTAAAATCATCTACCACAAGCCTGTACGCGAAAGGGTGTTTTGGAGCTTCTGCAGAAACATACAGATTAGGATCTTCTGCAAACCCGCCTTTTTGATCGTTTAGATAGATATTAACGGGGGCATAAATTTTTTTACTTTGATCTATGGTGTGAGGAAAGATAGCCCAAGCAACTACAAAATCTTCATAACCATCGCCGTTAAAATCTCCAGCAGCCATGTTGTGAGCATCTTGCCCAAACAATTCATTCTCATATGTAACACAATCATTTTCTGTCGGGTAACACACTGTTGCTGAATATCTATCTGTGATTTCAATTCCACCTAATCCAATATCATGAACGCTAAAATGCGGAGAAGATAGATACGAAATATTACTTGGATCAGGGTTTGGAATGAATTCTGTTTGATTCCTTGTAACATTAATCATGAAATCCTTAGAGGTGTTACATTCTGGTTTCACGGTGGTGTTAAGGGGAGCAATACCAAATGAAAAATCTTTGCTTTCACTATAAATTATGGGGGCTCTAAAATTAAAATTTAAGTAGTCTGAAGAGCTCAACCATAATAAATCTTGGCTATAAACACCAAATAAACACCCTTCAATACTGGGGGCAATTTTTATTGACACTTCATCATAGCTTTCCAATGTTGACGGCAAACCATTCACAGAGAAAGTCAATTGGGTAGACTCTGGAACAAAGCCCCCGCCGCCACCTCCACCGCACGAGGATATAAAAAAGACACAGCAGTAGATTAAAATTAAATTTCTTGAAATATTTTTATTGTGTTTAAATATCATTTTTTAAAGCCATTATTATTATATTACGTAGCTTAAAAAAATGAGTAATTTAAATTCATACAATCGAATAGTCATTAAGATAGGCTCTGCTGTTCTGGCTAATCCTAATGGCAAGGTCAATCAAACTGTCTTGGCCGGTATCAGTGAAGACATAGCCTGGTTATTAAAAAAAGGGAAAGACGTGTTGGTTGTATCTTCTGGAGCTATTGCTCTTGGTCGAAAAAATATAAACTTGCCAGAGAACTTAAGCCTTCCAGAATCCCAAGCAATGGCAGCACATGGTCAAATTGAGCTAATGTCAGCCTGGAAAAAACATCTCAATAAGTACTCTATCGTTGTAGGGCAAATACTCTTAACTCCCAGGGACACTGAATTAAAGATTTCTTCTAAAAATGCAAAACAAACTATAGAGAAGCTATTAGAAGTTGGATGTCTTCCAATTATTAACGAGAACGATACCACTGCAACTGATGAAATTAAATTTGGTGATAATGACTTGTTGGCTGCAAAAGTTGCAAAGCTTGTTAAGGCAGATTTACTTATCATTCTGTCTAGTGTGAATGGCTTATATGACTCTGAGGAAGCAGTAAAAACTCAAAAATCTGAAGCTTTGGTTAAAGAAGTAACAAAGATTAGCTCTAAGATAAAAAAAATGGCTGGTCACGCAAGCAATATGGGCAAAGGTGGCATGATCTCCAAGATAGAAGCTGCTGAAATCTGTTTTAAAAATAAATCTGACATGGTTATTGCCTCTGGAATTAGAAATAAACCAATCAGAAGTTTGAATGGAAAAGGTAAAGCAACTTGGTTTGTCAAAAGATAAAATGGATCTCAAGCAGCAATTAAATGAAATGGGGGGAAAAGCAAAGGCAGCAAGTGCAGTCTTAAATACTGCGCCCTCTATCCAAAAAAATAGTTTCTTTGATTTCGCTATTAAGGAGATCAAGTCAGATCAAGAACTAATTCTAATGGCAAATCATCAAGATGTAGCTCAAGCCAGAGATGCTGGAAAAGATGCTGCATTTATTGATAGGTTGGAGCTAAACCATGATCGCCTAAAAGGTATATGTGCAACATTGGAAGAAATAAAGCTGTTCCCTGATCCTGTAGGCAAGATTTTAGCAAACTGGGACAGGCCTAATGGTTTAAATATTTCAAGGGTATCAACACCACTTGGAGTGATTGGAATAATATTTGAAAGTCGCCCCAATGTTGCAAGTGATGCTGGTGGTCTTTGTTTAAAATCAGGCAATGCAGTTATTTTACGAAGTGGCAGAGATGGCTTAAGGTCAGCATCAGCTCTAGTCACTGCAATGCAAAAAGCACTACTTAAAGCTGGTTTACCCAAAGAATCTATTCAGATTGTGCCTTCAGAAAATAGAGAAGCAGCCACCTTAATGCTTGAGGGTTTAAATGGATCTATTGATGTTATTGTTCCAAGGGGCGGCAAAAGCCTTGTTGCTGAGGTAGAAAAGTCAGCAAAAGTTCCTGTTTTTGGCCACTTAGAAGGTATATGCCATGTATATGTTGATGAACATGCAGATTTAAAAAAGGCACTTGAAATCTGTATTAATGCAAAAATGCGAAGAACTGGAATTTGTGGGGCAGCTGAAACAATCTTATTGCATCAAAAAATTGCAACATCGTTTGGACCTGATCTTATTGCAAAACTATCCTCTCTTAATTGTGAGGTCAGGGGTTGCAAGAAAACACTATCACTTGATCAATACGTAATTCCGGCAACAGAAAAAGATTGGTCAACAGAATATCTTGCACCAATTATTAGCATTAAAGTGGTTGATGATGCTGAAGAAGCAATTCGACACATCAATGCATATGGAACTGGGCACACTGAATCTATAATTAGCGAAAATCTGAACTCTCAAAATCAATTTACAGCCTCGATCGATAGTGCAATCGTTATGATTAATACTTCCACGCAATTTGCCGATGGCGGTGAATTTGGATTGGGCGGTGAAATTGGAATTGCAACAGGAAAATTTCATGCCAGAGGCCCTGTAGGCCTAGACCAACTTACCAGCTTTAAATATGTCGTATCTGGAGATGGTCAAATTAGATCATAAGTATTTGTTATAAATACTATAAGCTTGATTTATAGATAAATTCTTTATAAGATCAATTCACATGCTGCTTTGCTAGCGTCTTGATTTAAGTGGGCACATTTAAATCTTACATACATTAGATGCCCAGCCTAACTTTGCTGAACAAACGAGGCACTCATGTATCCTAAGTACAAAACAATTCTTCCATTTATTTCGGTCTTTATTCTCGCTGCTTGTGGTGGTGGAGGCGGCGGAGGTGGCGATGGCGGCGGAACCTCTAACGGAGGCTATGGCACTGCTCCTATCAATACAGCTCCTACCATTAATAATTCATCAAACGACTACTCTACTGTGGAAGGTGAAACTTCGGGATTTATGGTTAATGCCTCAGATGCTGAAGGCAACTCATTAACCTACTCAGTCTCAGGCAATGATGGCTCAAAAATGACAGTCACCACATCAGGTGTAGTGTCTTTTATTAGTGCGCCAGACTTTGAAATCCCTGGAGATGCAAATGGAGATAATATTTATTCCTTCAATGTGAGTGTCAGCGATGGAAATCTTAGTACTGCTGAGGGATTTACAATCACAGTTACCAATGACACATCCGATGATAATGCTGATGCCTTCACCGCATGGGATGGAGTGCTGGTTAAAGATGACACATACAAGCCTTACGATAAACATGCAACTTCTTACAATTTAATTATTGGTGGTCTACCAGATGTAACAGATGGGTTTATAACTAACGTGGCAAATATTGCCAATAAAATGTTAGCCGAAAATGATTCCACTAATTCAGTAAATAGAAATTTATTGCTGAACAATTTTACTCAATACAAAGCATTTCAAAGAGTTGGATCAACCAACATGGGCAGCTATGATCCAGCGCTGAATAACGACAACTATGCTGGCTGGGATAATATTAACGATAATTATGCTGTTGTAGATTTTATCTGGGAAGCAACCTCAAATTCACCAACTGATGAGCAAACTAAGGCCGGCCAAATTAATGCAATCTTAGAACATCTTCTGCACACGATCACATTAATATTTGATAAAAGTTTCACATCATGGGGATATGAAGATGCGTCTTCAGACCTAGTCCTTGCTATGAATGAAGCTATAGCTGGTGGTTATTATGATCCAACTGGAAATTATGGCTCTACTCAAGAAACCGACCCTACTCTTTATAGCAGAATAATAGCCCAAGAATTTGCTTACTGGATGATATTAACAGGCTGGGATTTGAAAGCTTTGTATGCTCCAGATGTAGCCCCAGAATGGACCATCCTGACTGCCGCAGAAATGGAAACTACATTGCCGCTGGCACAAAAACTATTCACAGATACTGTCAATGGAGTGCTAGTTAACCCAACACAGGCATATCTTGATGGCTTAACGTTTAGCTCAATACCAAGCTCAACCGCTGTCACTATTTCTGTAAGTGTTGCTGCCAACAATTCAGGCTCTGGTAACGTTTATGTTATCGATGGAGTGCAGAGGTCATCTTTAACATTGGAGGTTGGAAAAACTTATACCTTTACTCATCCAACGGCTCACCCCCTAAGGTTTTCTACGACCTCAGATGGAACTCACTCTACTGGAAGTGGCTATGACGCAGGCGGAAGTGAATACACAACTGGTGTAACACACAACAGTTCAACACAAGTTACAATCGTAGTGGCATCTAATGCACCTACACTTTATTATTATTGTGCTTCTCATTCAGGAATGGGTGGAACAGCAAATACACCAATACCTGCAAATAATGCAGTTCAATATATTACGACCAATCAAGGTCAAGATAACATCACCGAAAGTCAATATGCCAACTTTGATGATGTTTTATTTAGTGCTTCAGGCTTTGTCTTTAGCATTGGAACAAATGGCAATTTAATAGCAACAATATAAGGAAAACAAATATGGCTCAAGTAAATCTAGGTGCTATCAAATTTAACTGGAAAGGTGCTTACAATAGTTCGACATCTTACGCTGTTGATGACGTAGTTTCATCAGGTGGAAATAGTTATGTTTGTATACAAGCCCATTCAAATCAAGCAGTAGGTGACGCAACAGCTTACTGGAATATAATGAGTTCAGCAGGTACTAATGGTACTAATGGAACTGATGGAACTGATGTAGGAACAGTATTAACAACACAAGGCGATATACTTTACAGAGATGGAAGTGGACTTCAGCGATTACCAAAAGGTACAGCAGGTCAAGTTCTTCAAATGAACTCTGGTGCAACTGCTCCAGAATATGGAACTGTATCTTCTGACTTTGTTAAACTTGGAACAGTAACAGCTAGTAATAGTTCAACATTAGAAGTTAATGGTTTTTATGATGACGCAAATTATTCTCATTACAAATTAGTATTTGAAAATATTAGATTTGAAAATAGTACACAAGTTATGTTTAGAGTTAAAAATTCTAGTGGAACATTAACATCAAATATATACGAAGGTGCTACAAGGTCAGTTTTTCCATATCATGATGGTAGTGGGTTATACTATGATTGTGGTCAAAATCACTACAATACAAATTATAGTTCAGGTGACCCAATGAATAGGTTTGAGGTTGGATTAAATAACAACAGTAGTGATATTAAAGGTAGATATCAGCAACATACTAATGCCAATATGAGTGGAGAATTATTTAGTAGTACTAATCAAGCTACAAATTGTTTGAAAGCATGGCATGGCATGGTTAATTATTCAAACAGAACTCAAAACTATACTGGTAGAGGGTTCTATATAATTCAAATGCATGTTCAAGATTCAACAGCACATACTGGTTTTGTATTAGACCCTAGCAGTGGAAATGTAGTTTCTGGTTCAATGCATTTGTATGGATATAAAAAATAATAATAAGGAGTAATTAATTATGAAAACTATAATCACACCAACTGGTTTAATTGAAGAACCTTTGACACAAGTTGAAATAGACGCAAAAGAAGAAATAAGAATTAAATCAGAGCAAGATGTTCTTGATAGCATAGCTAAAAATGAACAAATTAAAGCTGACAGATTAAATGGCAATCAAAAGCTATTAGACTTGGGATTAACACAAGCTGAAGCAACTGCTTTGACTGGTTATACACCACCAGTAGCAGAGTAAAACTTAAAGGCTAGGTAGAAATATCTAGCCTACAAAATTCACAACAACAAATTATAGGAAATAAATAAATGACAAAAGCTAGAAATATTGCAGACTTACTAGATGCAAATGGAGATGTCAAAACATCAAGTTTAGACAATGTTCCTGCTAGTAATGATGCAAGTGCTTTAACTACTGGAACTCTAAATAACGCTAGATTACCAAGTAATATAAGTGATGGTGGTACAGAGGGTACTAAAATCGCTAGTGGTACTACAGCACAACGAGGGTCTACAGCAGGTCAATTTAGATTTAATTCTACTACAGGAAAATTTGAGGGTTTTGATGGAAGTTCTTTTAAAGTTTTAGAAAATAGTGCAATAATAAGTTCAGTTAATCCAACTAATTTTGAAAGTTCAGCTTTACCTGCAAACATAGTTATTACTGGAGAAAATTTCGGTACTGGCGATACAGTTAAATTTATTGGAAATGATAACTCTGAAATTTCATCTCCAAGTGTAACAATAGACAGTGCAACACAAATAACAGCACAAGTACCAAATACTGTGACAAGTGAAAAAGAACCTCATGGAATAAGAGTAACATCTGCTTCTGGTTTATCAGCAAGTTTAGGTGGTGCTTTTAATATTGATGCTTCTCCTGTATTTGGAGTTGCTTCAGGTTCTTTAGGAATTTTATCAGACGCAAATAGAGCAAGTTCAAATATAACTACTGTGACAGCAACAGATGATGAAGGAGATAGTATAACTTTGTCTATAACATCAGGAAGTTTACCTTCAGGAATTACATTTAATTCTAATGGTACTTTTTCTGGTACTGCTAATGCAGTAAGTTCAGATACAACTTCATCTTTTACTATAACAGCAACAGATGGAACTAACACATCAACAAGAGATTACACAATTACTGTAAAACAACCAGTAGCTTCTGGTGGAACAATGTCAAGTTACACATCAGGTGGAACATCTTATATTGTTCACACATTCAACTCTACTTCTAACTTTGTTTTAAATACTGCTACAACTGTAGACTACCTAATTGTAGGTGGTGGTGGAAATGGTGGTAATGCTTCTGGTGGTGGCGGAGATGGTGCAGGTGGAGGAGGTGCAGGTGGTTATTATTATAATACTGGTGTCTCAATGTCGGCAGGTACTTTTCAAGCTGTAGTCGGTGGTTCAGCACAAAACTCATCATTTAATGGTGCTACTGCAGGTGCAGGTGGTAATGGTGGTAATGATGCAAGTGGCGGTGGAAGTGGTTC